>Ga0307510_10000016_pt1 | contig 206932 bp, 168 predicted proteins | sample 12_EM_MG_FD_207224 | JGI IMG/M metagenome (GOLD analysis project Ga0307510, IMG submission 207224) | Populus trichocarpa ectomycorrhiza microbial communities from riparian zone in the Pacific Northwest, United States - 12_EM | ecosystem: Host-associated > Plants > Roots > Unclassified... | reverse complement strand
GACTTGTTCTTCCATTGGCGCGCATACCGTCAGGCCGGCGGTCGGACAATGGGAGCTGTGTGAATCGAGAGGTTCATGCACAGTTCTGCGAGAGGCTGGGGTTGAAACTCCCCCGGCCTACTGACCCCGGCCAAGTCTGACTAGAAAGTGATGGCCAGCGAAGCGAACGTCCCCCGGCGGGTGATCCGCCCCGCCGGCTACTTTGCGCTGAGCTTCGGTAGCATGGTGGGCTCGGGCTGGATCATCCTGCTCGGCGATTGGCTGCGACGCGCGGCTCCGGGAGGCGCCCTGCTCGCCTTTCTCGCCGGCGGCGTGTTGATGGGCCTGGTGGGCTGCTGTTACGCCGAGCTCGCGGCCCGACTCCCCCGAGCCGGCGGTGACTTTCTGTATGCGCTCGAAGGGCTCGGGCGGACCGCAGGGTTCATCGTCGGGTCATTCCTCACCCTCTTCCTCATCTCCATGTGTGCATTTGAGGCGACCGCCGTCGGATGGTTGGTCACCGAGCTCATTCCCGCGGCGCAAGGTAAAGCGCTCTACCACATCCTCGGTGAATCCGTTACGACCGACGGCGTCGTGCTCGGTCTCATAGGCGCCACCGTCGTCTGTGTGTTGAATCTGCGCGGCGTCCAGTCCTCGGTCACATTTCAACGAGTCGTGACGTTCACCTTCATCGGCGTCATGTGCCTGCTGATCCTCGGTGGGTTTGTGTTCGGATCGGCGCAGAACCTGCAGCCCCTGTTTCAACCGCCCGACGGCCAAGCATGGACTACCGGCGCCCTCTGGATCTTCGCCCAGTGCGCCATGTTGTTGAATGGATTTCAGGCCGCTCTGTATGTGATCGAGGAGCGCGCCACGGATGTCAGCGTGCGTACGGCCACATTGAGCATGGTGGGTGGAATCGTGGCCGCCGCCGTGTTTTATGCCTGCATCATTCTGGCAGCCGGGCGCATGATGCCGTGGCAGCAAATTCTCCCGGCCCACCTGCCGGCCGTTACGGCATTCAACGTCCTCAGCTCTACCGGGATCGTTGGAGTGATCATCCTGTTGGTCTCCATCGCTTCGACGGCCAAAACGTGGAATGCCCTGCTGTTGATGGCGTCGCGCATTCTAGTCGCGCAGGCGCGCGCCGGCATGGTTCCGGCCGCGCTGGGCCGGCTCAACGCGCGCGCTGCAGCACCGGCCAATGCCATCCTGCTGGTGACCTCCCTCACCATCGCAGGCATGGCGCTGGGTAAAGGCGCCCTCATCCCCATAATCAACATGGCGGTGATCTGCATTACGTTGATCCTCGTTCTCGCCTCGAGCGTGCTGCTGCGTCTGCGGCACAAAAATCCGAAGTCACCGGGATATGCGGTACCCGGTGGCCGGTTCACCGTCGGCGTTTGTTTGACAGGTGCGGTGGCGATGGCCGGGTTTGCCTTCTTCGCTCCTTTGCTACAGCGACCGGGGCAGCTGCCGTTGGAATGGATGTTGATGGCCGCATGGGGCACGCTGAGCCTGATTTTCAGCCGCTTTTCCGCTTCCCGCTGAAGATAGCCGCGCACTGTTGCAGGGCGTGGTGCGTCGCACCACGCGCTTTTGTCGCAACTCACGATGCGGAAAATGTCGAATGGTCCACTTCAGGATGCCGCCGGGTGGACGATACTGACAAACATGAGTTGTCCTCAGCACCCGCGAGTTGAATTCCCCCACGGTGGCCGCGATGGAGTCCACTGATTCCGAGGCCCTCGCCCTACTCGAATCCGAGGTGAGCGAGCCGGCCCCCGACGCTGCTGTGACGCTGTTACCCATCTGGTCGCGCCAGATTGAGACTTCGCGCCAGCAAACAGAAGAAGCCATTGTTGCTCTGAGCGAGCGCTTCTCGGCCATTGTGCAGCGCATCGATGTGGCACTGAGCGCGAGCTCGGGCTCACAACAGCCTGAATCGACAGCCGAAGCCCAGCGCAGCCGGGCCGATCTCACCCTGGTGGTGGATGCCCTGAAGGCGATCCAGCTGAGTCGCAATCAGTTGGTGGAGCAGATTCGCCTGCTCACCACCTATACGGCCGAGCTGCACAAGATGGCCACCCAGGTCGATGAAATCGGCTTCCGCACCAACATGTTGTCCCTCAATGCCGCCATTGAGGCCGCCCATGCCGGGGAAAGCGGCAAGGGCTTCGCCGTGGTGGCCACCGAGGTGCGCGCCTTATCGAACGCGGCCCGCGATACCGGGAAGCAGATCACAAAAAAGGTCGGGCTGATCAACGACGCGTTGGCCGCGATCGGCCGCACCAACGAAGAAGTGGCTGCCCGCGATGATGCTGCCGTGCAGGCCTCGGACCAGCGGATCAGTGCCGTGCTGGCGCGCTTTGAGCGCAGCACCGCCGCCCTGACCGAATCGGCGCAACGCTCAATGACCGAGAGCTCGGCCATCAAGGCGGAGATCTGCGAATCGCTCGTCCAATTGCAATTCCAGGACCGCGTCAGCCAGATCCTGGCGCAGGTGGTGGCGAGCATGACCGACTTCGGCGACCGGGCCGCGCACTCGACGTCCGAGCAGACGGCTCAGCTCGCCCGCGAGCATGCGGACCAGATGGTGAGCTCGTACACGACTGAAGAGCAGCGGCTGAACCACGAGGGGGTGGGCACGGCCGCGGTGGAACAGAGCGCAGTTACGTTTTTCTGACAGCGAAGCTAAGGAACCATGGCAAAGCGAATTTTGTTGGTCGACGATTCGGCCTCGGTGCGTACGGTTGCGGGGATCGCCCTGCGCGGCGCCGGTTATGAAGTGGTCGAAGCCGCCAACGGCCAGGAAGGTCTTTCCCGCCTGAACGGTGAGCGCATTCACCTGATCATCAGCGACGTGAATATGCCGGTGCTGGACGGAATCGGCTTCCTCAAGGAAGTCAAAAAGCATCCGAGCTACAAGTTCACCCCGGTGATCATGCTGACCACCGAGGCCGGCGAGGACAAGAAGCAGGAAGGTCGGGCCGCGGGCGCCAAAGCCTGGATCACCAAGCCCTTCCAGCCCGCCGTCATGCTGGAGGCCGTCTCCAAGCTGGTCATGGCCTGACGTGGAATTCCAGATCGAATCCCGTTCCGGGACGGTCACCCTCTCGGGTGACATGACGGTCTACGTCGCCGCGGAGCTGAAAACGGCCTTGCTGGCTGAATTGGCCGCTGGACACACCGCACTGGATCTCTCACAGGTTCAGGAAATCGACACGGCAGGCCTGCAGCTGCTGCTCATGTTGAATCGCGAGTTGCAGGGCGCGCTGAAAATCCGGGCGTGCAGCCCCGGCGTGCGCGCAACCCTCGAGCTCACTCACCTCGAGCGGCTCATTACGGCGGAGGCCGCGTGAACATAGACGAAGCACTCCCAACCTTCTTCGCGGAGTCAGCCGAGCTGCTGCGCGAGATGGAAACCGACCTGCTCGCCTGCACTACGGCAGCGCCGAGCCCGGATGATGTCAACCGGATTTTCCGTGGGGCGCATACCCTCAAGGGATCGGCCGGACTGTTCGGGTTCGATAACATCGTCGCGTTCGTCCACGAGATCGAAGCCTGTCTGGATCGCATTCGCCTGGGTAAGGCCGTGCTCGATTCCCAGCTCGCCAGCGTGCTCCTCGAATGCAATGACCACGTCGAGAAGCTGTTGGCGTTGGCTTCGAATGGCAACGCTGCACCCGATGGCGAGCTCCTGGCCAGCGGCGCCAAGCTCCTGAAGTCGTTGGGCGCGCCGGCGCACGAGACTGCCGCACCCAAATCCGCAGGTGCGGAAGCGGCTGCCCCCTCGACGAGCGGCACCTGGTTGATTTCCTTGCGCTTCAGCCCGGACGTGCTCGTCGCAGGCATGGACCCGTTGGGCTTTCTGCGGTATCTCAACACGTTCGGGTCGATAACAGACCTGACTATCGTCGACGAGGCGCTGCCGCCGGTCGCCGACTTCGATGCGCAGAAATGCTATCTCGGGTTTGAGTTCGCCTTCGAGACCGACGCCACGCGCGCGAAGATCGAGGGTGCATTCGACTTCGTGCGTGACGATTGCACACTGAAATTGACACCGCCCGCACCCAAGGCAGCCGCCACAGCCGCCGCCGCACCGGGCCAGGCACAGGCGCAGGCCCCGGCAGCCGGCGCCAATCAGACGATTCGCGTTGATTCGTTGAAGCTGGATAGCCTGATATCGAGAATCGGTGAGCTGATTACGGCCGTGGCCGGCTCCAACCTCGTCGCCAGGCGTTCGGGCCGGCGCGACTTCGAAGAATGCATGGCGAATGTAACCAGTCTCGTGGAGGAAATCCGCGAAGGCTCGTTGCAACTGCGAATGGTGAAGATCGGCGGAACCTTCAGCCGGTTCAAGCGCGTTGTACACGATGTGTCGCGCGAGCTGGGCAAAGAGATTGAGCTGCAGATCAGCGGCGAGGACACGGAGCTCGATAAAACGGTGGTCGAGCGCATCGCCGATCCCCTCACCCACCTCGTTCGTAATGCCATCGATCACGGCATCGAGGCGGCCGATGTTCGTGCCTCCAGGGGCAAGAGTGCAGTCGGCGCCATCAAGCTCAACGCCTACCACGACTCCGGCCAGATTGTGATCGAGGTCAGTGATGATGGCGGTGGTCTCAAGCGGGACCGGATCCTCGCCAAGGCCATTGAGCGGGGCCTGATTGACGAATCGGCCAAGCCCAGTGATGCGGATCTGTTCAACCTGATTTTCGAGCCGGGTTTCTCAACGGCGGATGCCGTAACCAACCTGTCCGGACGTGGCGTCGGAATGGACGTCGTGAAGCGAAACATCACGGCCCTGCGTGGCGTGGTGAACATGAAGAGCGTCGAGGGTGCCGGCACCACGGTGACCGTCCGCCTGCCTCTCACCCTGGCCATCATCAACGGATTTCAGGTGGGTGTGGGCAACACCACGTACGTCCTGCCCCTGGATTCGATCGACGAATGTGTCGAGTTCTCGTCCGCGGAAGGCCACGATTTTACCAGCCTGCGCGGCGAGGTGCTGCCGTTCATCCATTTGCGCTCCTTGTTTGAAAACAATTCGCCACCAGCCAAGCGCCAGAGCATCGTGGTGGTTCGCCACGGCGGCCGTCGCGCCGGCATCGTCGTCGACACCCTGTTGGGTGAGTTTCAGACAGTCATCAAACCGCTCGCCAAGATGTTCACGCGGGTGGATTGCGTCAGTGGCTCGAGCATCCTCGGCACCGGAGATGTGGCGCTGATCCTGGATGTACCCGCAGTCCTGGAGCACGCCATTCAGCGTGCGCAGGCCGCTACCAGCTCATCAATCGGAGACCTGAGATGTTCAGCAGCATGAAAGTCGGCACACGACTGGCAATCGCCTTCGCCATCGTCGTTGTGCTCTTGGGGGCCATCATCGCCGTAGGCGTGAACCGGATGGCGGCCATCAACGAGGGACTTCGGGTCGTGACCCAGGAGAACAACACGGAAATAGCGCACGCCACGGCCCTGCGCAGCGCCGTGTTCGAATCGTCGATCGCGGTCCGCAACCTGATGCTGTACACCGATGCGGAAAAAAGCACAAAGGAATACCAGGTAGTCAAGGGAGCCGCGGAGAAGTTCGACACCCACCTGGATGGCCTCACGAAGATGTTCGACAGCATTGCGGGCACGAGTGCCACGGAAAAGGAGTTGCTGGGCAAAATCAAGTCCGTCTGGGCTGAGGTGCAACCGATCTATCTGCACACGGCGGAACTGGGCAGTGCATTGAAGCATCAGGACGCCTACAAGTACTACTTCTTCGATTCGGATGGGTCTGTCAAGAACGCCGCCTTCCGCGAGACGATCCAGAAGCTGGTCGACTTCGAGGAGAATCTGTCCGGCGAGCAAGCCGCCGAGGCGGTGAAGACGTACCAGAACGCGCGCAATCTGATGTTGACCTTGGGTGGCGTGGCGGTTTTGTTGGCTGTGTTGGCCGCATTCCTCGTGACCCGTAGCATCCTCAGCCAGTTGGGAGGCGAGCCGGCCTATGCCGCGGAGCTCCTGCAGACCGTTGCCGACGGCAATCTGGATGTGGATGTAAAGGTCAAGTCCGGCGACGACCGCAGCATGTTGTTTGCGGTGCATGGCATGATCTCGCGCCTGAAGCGCGTCATCTCCGGCCAGCAGCGCGTGGTCGAGGCTGCCAACCGGGGTGATTTCAACGAGCGTGTCGAGCTGGAGGGTCTCGCCGGGTTTCAGAAGCAGATGGGTGAAGGCCTGAATCTCCTGGCCGAGACGACCGGATCGAGCATCGAGGACGTCAAGCGCACGTTGCGCGCCCTCTCAGAAGGTGATCTCACCACGACCATCGACAAGGACTATCAGGGTGCGTTCGGCGAGATGAAGACTTACGCCAACGACACCGTTTTCAAGCTCTCTGCGATCATCAGCGAGGTCAACACCGCCGCCCAGGCTTTGACCACCGCCGCAGAGCAGGTCGCCGCTACGTCTCAATCCCTCTCGCAGGGTGCCAGTGAGCAGGCCGCGAGCGTCGAAGAGACCAGCGCCTCGATGGAAGAGATGACTGCTTCGATCTCGCAGAACACCGACAATGCCAAGGTCACAGACACCATGGCCTCCAAGGCCGCCGGTGAAGCCGCCGAGGGCGGCGATGCAGTGAAGGAGACTGTCAGTGCGATGAAACAGATCGCTCAGAAGATCTCCATCATCGACGACATCGCCTATCAGACCAACCTCCTCGCTCTCAACGCGGCCATCGAAGCGGCGCGGGCCGGCGAGCACGGCAAAGGCTTCGCCGTCGTGGCGGCCGAGGTTCGCAAGCTCGCCGAGCGCAGCCAGGTGGCCGCGCAGGAAATCGGCACGGTGGCTTCCGGCAGCGTCGAGCTCGCAGAGAAGGCGGGCACCCTGCTCGACCAGATCGTCCCGAGCATCCGCAAGACATCCGATCTCGTGCAGGAGATCTCGGCAGCCTCGCAGGAGCAATCCACGGGCGTGAGCCAGATCAACTCGGCGATCACACAGCTCAGCCAGACGACCCAACAGACGGCCGCCGCATCCGAAGAGCTGTCGGCAACCGCCGAGGAAATGAACAGTCAGGCCGGGCAGTTGAAGGACACCATGGGCTTCTTCAGGCTGGAGCGGCAAGGCGCGGCGGTACGCAGTGCCGGTGGCGCCCAGGCCGCTGCGGGGGCCCAAAAGTCCAAGGCTGCATTGCGAGTCGCCGGTAACGCCGCTCTGCAGGCGCAGCCGGATGAGTCTCAGTTCACGCGATTCACCTAAGAGCGCCGCTCATGTCGCAGGCAAACACACAACAGGCCACCACGGCGCGCGGCAGCCCATCCGTCCAGGCGCAGGTGGCCCAGTATCTGACGTTCAACCTGGGTAGCGAAGTCTTTGCGATCGGCATTCTCGCGATCAAGGAGATCATCGAATACTCGGCGCTCACCCCGGTGCCGATGATGCCTCCGTACGTGCGTGGCGTCATCAATCTGCGCGGCGCGGTTGTTCCGGTTCTCGACCTGTCGGTTCGCTTCGGCAAGTCGGCGAGCGCGGTATCGAAAAAGACGTGCATTGTCATCATCGAGATCACGACCGCCGGTGAGCGCCAGGACGTGGGCGTCGTCGTCGATGCGGTGGATTCGGTGTTGGATATCCCCCCGGATCAGATCGAGCCGCCGCCCTCGTTCGGTGCGCGCATCGGTACCCACTTCATCGAAGGCATGGGGAAGGTCAACGGACGCTTCGTCATTCTCCTCGATGTCAACAGCGTGTTGGCACCCGAAGAGGCCGTCCTGCTGCGTACGGAAGAAAGTGCCCAGTAGCGCTCGCGAGCTCCTGGCCCCGCCGCCCGCGATCAGCGACCAGGAGTTTGCGCACTTTCAGCGCTTCATTTTCGAGGCGGCGGGTATCACCCTGGCCGACAGCAAGAAGATGCTCGTCAGCAGCCGCCTGGGCAGCCGCGTCCAGCACCATGAATTCGGCAGCTTCGCCCAGTACTTCAGGCTGCTGAACAGCGGGGAATCGCCCGCCGAGGTGCAGATCGCCATCGATCTGCTCACCACCAATGAAACCTACTTTTTCCGGGAGCCGCGCCATTTCGAGTTCCTGGAGAAGCAACTGGCGGCTATGCCGGCGCGCCAGCAGCCGCTGCGTATCTGGAGCGCAGCCGGCTCAACGGGAGAAGAAGCCTACAGCATCGCGATGCTGCTGGAAGATCGCTTCCAGGGACGCCCCTGGGAGATCATCGCTTCTGACATCAGCACCCGGGTGCTGGATCGGGCGCGGGCCGGTCACTACCCGATGGAGCGTGCACGCCACGTTCCGCGAGGCTACCTGCAGCGCTTCTGTCTCAAGGGGACGGGCAAGCAGCGGGATACGCTGCTGGTCGACCGCAACCTGCGCAGCAAAGTCAGCTTCATGCAGATCAACCTGAACGACCGCTTGCCGGCCATCGGGACCTTCGACTTCGTTTTCCTGCGCAACGTGCTCATCTACTTCAACACGCAGACCAAGCGCGAGGTGGTGGCGCGAGCGCTGTCCGTCCTGCAGCCCGGCGGTTGGTTGTTCATCGGTCATTCCGAGAATCTCAATGGCATCTGCGACGCAGTTAAACCGACTGCGCCGTCGATCTATCGGAAGCTGTGATGTTGGCCACCAACCGCATCAAGGTGCTGATCGTCGATGACTCCGCGGTGGTGCGTCAGGTCATGGCGGGCGTTCTGGCGGAGGACCCGGGCATCGAGCTCATCGGGGCTGCCTCAGACCCCATCTTCGCGTACGAGCGCATGAAGAACCAGTGGCCCGACGTCATCCTGCTGGACGTCGAGATGCCGCGCATGGATGGAATTACCTTCCTCAAGAAGCTGATGCAGGAACGGCCCACTCCGGTTGTCATCTGCTCCACTTTGACGGAATCAGGCGCCGCGACGACGGTCGAAGCCTTGAGCGCGGGTGCCGTGTCCATCATCACCAAGCCGAAGATCGGCTTGAAGCAGTTCATGAGCGAGTCGGCACAGGAAGTCATCACCGCGATTCGCAACGCCGCCCGTGTAAATGTCAAACGACTGGCCGCGCGCTCGAATCCGCTGCCGGTAGCCGCGAAGAATTCCGCGGACGTGATGTTGAAAGCGCCGACATCGCGTACCCAGGCGATGACCCAGACAACCGAGCACATCGTGGCCATCGGCACTTCGACAGGCGGCACTCAGGCACTGCAGGCCGTACTATCCGCGCTGCCGGCCGTGACACCGGGAATCGTGATTGTCCAACACATGCCGCCGCAATTTACGGCGGCCTTTGCGTCCAGATTGGACAGCCTGTGTCAGATCGACGTCCGGGAAGCGAAGGACGGTGATCGCGTGGTTCAGGGGACCGCTCTGATTGCACCCGGTGGCAAACACATGATGCTGCGACGAAGCGGCGCTCAGTACTACGTCGAGATCAAGGACGGTCCGCCTGTCAATCGCCACTGCCCTTCAGTGGACGTACTGTTCCGATCCGTTGCGAAGGTCGCCGGACGCAATGCACTCGGCGTGATCATGACAGGCATGGGTGATGATGGCGCCCGGGGGTTACGGGAAATGCGGGATGCCGGCGCACACACGGTCGCCCAGGACGAAGCCACCTGCGTCGTATTCGGAATGCCCAAAGAGGCCATTCGACTCGAAGCGGCCGTCCGCGTGATCCCCCTCGAAAACATCCCGCACGTCATTCTCAATTCCCGCTGAGCCACGGTCCTTGCAGGGTGCAGCCCCGCTGCCACCGGTTTGCCACATTTGCGTCCCGGGTTTAGACCGGATTCCCGCCTATCCTGCTGCCGATAACGGAGAATCGCGGTTAGTTACGGGAGCGTCGAATGATGACTGCACGGAAAGCCCTGGGTTTTGCGGCCTTGGTCGCGATGGGACTCATCCTCGAAAAGGCCGCCTGGGGTGTATTTGACAGTGCTGCGGTGCCGGCCGGCACCAGCCTCAAAGTCCAACGCGTAGTCCCCGAAGGGAACCAGGTTGCCGCCGCCGGTCGGCAGATCGTGGTGACCTTCGATCGGCCTGTCAAAACCATTGGCGACCTGTCGGTAGCTCCCGGCCAGTCGCCTGTCAGTGTTTCCCCTGGGGTCGCCTGTCAGTGGCATTGGCTGGATCCTCGCTCCCTTGCCTGCGAGCTCAACGACAAGAACGCGCTCGTTTCAGCCACCCGTTATACGGTAACGGTGGCCCCCGGCATCAAGTCTCAGGACGGCGCTGTGTTGGAGAGCGAGTACGTCTGGTCATTCACGACCGAACGCCCTGCCGTCACACAGTATTCGTTCAAGACCTGGCAGTCCCCCGGCATGCCCGTGATCCGGCTGGTCTTCAATCAGGCTGTGGTGCAGGAGACGGTGCAGTCAACTCTACACTTCGGCAGCCAGAAGAGCGTGGTAGCCACGCCTGATCCGTATGACCGGGAGGTGTTTTACGTTCTGCCTTTACCGGGCGAACCGGGAGCTCTCGTGTTACCTCACGGTACACCTCCGGCGAAGAGCGAGGCCCGTCGTGTATGGCTCGTGTCACCGATTCAGGAGTTGCGCGCCAAAACAACTGTGCAACTGAAGGTCACACCAGGCCTGCAAGGCTACCAGGGTCCCCTGCTGGGTACCGAGCACCGCACGGTGGTGTCGTTTGACACCTTCCCCGAGTTCCGTTTCCTCGGTGTTCGTTGCATGACGGGCGCCAACTCACATCTGATTGCAGCGTCTACACCCAAGGAACAACAACCCGCCTGCAACCCATTCGGGACTGTTTCACTGGTCTTCTCGGCGCCCGTGATCGCACCTGAGGTGAAGGACCACCTGGTCCTGATTCCGGATCTTCTGAACGGCCGCACCGACTACGACCCCTGGCAGAACGTATACCCGCGCAGCTATCTGGGATCACCCCACAAGCGGGGCGCCGAATACACAGTAGAGATCCCGGAGTACCTGCGCGCATTCCAGTCCTACAACATCGCAAGTCTGAAGGGCATTCAGGATGAGTTCGGTCGCACGCTGACCGGACCGGCGGCGATGGAGTTTCGGACCGACCATCGTCCGCCGCGGCTCAAAGTGACCCACCCGGTGGCCGTCCTCGAAAAGAACGCGCCAACCTCCATGCCGTTGTTTGTCACCAATCTGACCGACATCGACATCTACTACCGCAAAATCACCTCCGCTGACAGCGCGATGGGCCAGCATTTCAATCAGCCCATTGATCGTGTGTGGGATACCGCATATGCCATCCCTGCCAGGATCCGCGATTTGCTGGAAGGTCATTCGGGTGTCGTCACCGGGTACTTCGACCCACACCCCTCCTCCATCTCGGTCGACGGCTACCGATATTTCGATGAGGCTGAGGAGCCGGGCGTGCCCCGCGGCAAGACGGATCGCGACTTTTTCGCAGAAGTGACTCCCTTCCAGGTGCACACCAAGATCGGGGCATACAACACGCTGGTCTGGGTCACGTCACTGGACAAGGGAGCGCCCGTTGCCAAAGCGCGGGTCCGGGTGATCCGCAACTCCTTCCAGGGCCTCACCGGAAATGAACCTGTGTTGGCCGAAGGTGTGACGAACAAGGACGGTTTGGCGTTGCTTCCGGGGCGGAAGGAGCTCGAGCGCGATTACAACCCGCCGCGCGACGTCAGGGAACCGTTGATGGTACGCGTCGATCTCGGCGGCGACCTGGCGCTCCTGCCGCTCGATCAAACCTTCCTGGTCGACCTGTATCGCGCCTCCCGGGGCACCATCTGGTCCGGATCGGACTACGGCAACGAGCGCAGTCACATTCATACCTGGGGTACGACTGCCCAGGGTGTCTACAAGCTGGGTGACACCGTGCAGTACAAACTGTACGTGCGCGACCAGAACAATCTGTCCCTGGCTCCGGTGGAAAACAAGTCAGGCTTTGAGCTGAGCATCGTCGATCCGACGGGCAAGGTCGTCCACACCGAATCCAATGTCACGCTGTCGGAATTCGGCGGCTATTCCGGCTCGTTTCATGTGCCGCTGGCGGGTGCGGTGGGTTGGTACGAATTCAACCTGAAGGGCCCGTGCGGGCTGCAATGCCCCGGCCGTGGCGCCGGTGTCTGGAATCCAATGCGTGTGCTCGTCGCCGACTTTACACCGGCTCCTTTCCAGGTGAACAACACGCTCAACGGGCAGTTGTTTCAGCCGGGGGACTCCGTGGAAGTCGCGACCCACGCAACGCTTCACGCTGGCGGCCCTTATGCCAGTGCGTCATCGCGAGTCACCGCACGTTTGTTTCCACAGGCTTTGGAAATCAGCGCGCCGGTCGCGAACGGCTTCGAGTTCGCCAGCGTCGACCCTCCCGGTCACTGCTCCTGGGAACGCCAGCCGGAGGTCCAGATGGTGCATCAGTCGGATGCGGTGACCAGTGACAACGGCGAATTCACGACTCAGTTCAAGTTGCCTGACGCTGACCTGTTGAGCGCACGGCTGGAAGTCGAAAGCGCCGTTCGGGACGAACGCGGCAAGTATGTCGCCAACCGCAGCTACGCTGAATTCCGCGGCCGCGATCGCTATGTCGGCCTGCATAACGAGCGCTGGTCGCTGGAGGAAGGGAAACAGGCCAGCATTCAGTACCTGGTTGTCGACAAGAACGGCAAGGTTGTCCAGGGAGAGGCCGTCTCAGTCACGATTGAAGGCGAGATCGTCAAGGCGGCGCGCGTCAAAGGCGCCGGCAGTGCGTACCTGACGAGCTATCAGCCCGAGTGGCAGGCCGATGGCTCCTGCACTGGCACGTCCGGGACGGCCGCCCAATCCTGTACGTTTGTTCCGAGCCATCCGGGCCTCTACAGCATCATGGCTTCGGTCAAGGATACTCACGGCAACCTACACAAGACTGAGATGTGCACCTGGGTGACCGGTAAAGGGCGGATGCTGTGGGAAGAGCCCGCGGACATGAGTCTGAGTCTGATACCCGAGAAGCCGTCGTACAAAGTTGGAGAGCACGCGCGCTACCTCGTCAAGAACCCCTTCCCCGGTGCCAGGGCTCTCATCACCATCGAACGCTACGGCGTCATCAAGCAGTGGGTCCAGGTGCTGGCGGGCAATACGCCGGTCATCGACTTCAAGGTGGAACCGGATTTTGTTCCCGGCTTTTATCTCTCGGTGGTTGTGACCTCGCCGCGCGTTGCGGGAGCGATCAACGAGGAAGGAGTTGACCTGGGGCGGCCGACTTACCGGATTGGCTACCTCAAAGTCGATGTGGCCGATCCGTATAAAACTTTGGGTGTGCACGTCAAGAGCGACCGTGCCTCGTATAAACCGCGTGACACCGTCAAGTTGCAACTGGCCGCTGATTCCAGCAAGGAACCGGTTGAGTTCGCGGTGGCGGTGCTGGATGAAGCCGTGTTCGATCTGATCAAGGACGGCAAGGGCTACTTCGATCCCTATAAGGGTCTGTACCACCTCGATGACCTCGACCTGTCGAACTACAGCCTGCTGACGCGGCTCATCGGTCTGCAGAAGTTCGAGAAGAAAGGGGCTAACTCCGGTGGCGATGGCGGTGCCGGGTTCGACATGCGCACGGTCAACAAATACGTTGCGTATTGGAACCCTTCGGTGGTGGCGGATAAACGGGGTCGCGCGGCGGTGTCATTCCAGTTGCCGGATAACCTGACCGGCTGGCGCGTGTTCGCGATTGCGGTGACTCCCGGCGACAAGCTGGGTCTCGGTGACTACGAGTTCAAGAGCTCGAAGCTGACCGAGTTGCGCCCTGTCCTGCCCAACCAGCTCACCTCGGGCGATCGGTTCACGGCTGGCTTCAGTGTGCTGAACCGCTCCGACAAGACGCGCACCCTGGATGTGAACCTCACGGCACGTGGCCCGATCGACGCCGGTTCCGCCAGCACGCACCAGGCCCTGACCCTGGGCCCCTTCAAACGGGAGACTGTGTGGTTGCCGGTCACTACGGTGAGTGATGGCAGTATTCAGTTCACTGCAAGTGCGTCAGACAAACTCGACAAGGACGCACTCGGACAGACGTTGCCGGTCCACAAGCGGGTCTCTCTGGATGTCCAGGCAAGTTACGGCACAACCGTCGAGTCCGGAGTAGACGAGCCTCTGCAGTTCCCAGCGGCGATGATGCCGAACATCGGCGACGTCTCTGTCACCTTCTCGCCTAGTGTCATCGGCAACATCGACGGCGCCATGCGATATATCCGCGATTACCCATACCTGTGCTGGGAGCAGAGACTCACCAAGGCCCTGATGGCGGCCAACTTCATGCAACTGCAGGCCTACCTCGGCAGCGATATCACCTGGCCCGACGCAAAGACCCTGCCCCAGACATTCCTCAACGACGCCTCAATGTTCCAGGCACCCAATGGAGGCATGGACTTCTGGACTTCCGATGACGCGCGTGTGAGCCCGTATCTGTCGGCAGACACCGCCCTCGCCTTCAATCGCCTCCGCCGCGCCGGATATACCGTGCCGGACGATGTTGAGAAGCGACTCGACAGCTACCTCCAGGCGTTGCTGCGCTCGAATACAGCGCCCACCTTCTACAGCGAAGGAATGGTTTCCAGCGTAAGGGCGGTTGCACTACAGGCCCTCGCCGAACGGCAAAAGGTCACGCTGCCGGACCTGCAGCGGTACGAGAAGTACATACCGACGATGGACCTGTTTGGTCTGGCTGCCTATCTGGATGCCGCAGTCAAGGTGAAAGGTGGCGAGAATCTGGCGCGTTCAGTGGCCGGAGAGATTCTCTCTCACGCCAACCAGAGTGGCGGCCAGTTTCACTTCAGTGAGCGATGGGACGACGGGTATTCCCAGATGTTGGGCACGCCTATGCGCAGCAACTGCGCCATTCTGAATGCGTTCCTCGACTACGGCGAAACCCCGCAAGGTGCGGCTCTCATCGGCGACGTGCCTTTCAAGCTCGTGCGTGTGATTACCCAGACACGCGGAAATCGCGATCATTGGGAGAACACTCAGGAGAATGTGTTCTGCACGTCGGCGCTGTCGCGATATTCCGAGCTCTACGAGAAGGACACGCCTGCTCTGAAAGCCACCGCGACTCTCAATGGCACTGCCATCGGGAATGCCAGCTTCAGCGCACTGAAGGACCCTCCTGTCCTGATCAGCCGCCCGAACGGCGCTTCAGACGCAGGCAGCAAGGCAACCGTGCACATCGCTCGCGAGGGCGCAGGCCGACTCTACTACTCCACGCGTCTGAGCTACTCGCTAACCGACCAGGCCGCGACAGAGACCAACGCGGGAATGGAGGTCCACCGCGAGTACAGTGTGCAGCGCGACGGTTCCTGGCAGTTGTTGAAGTCACCTCTGAGCGTGAAGCGCGGCGAGTTGGTGCGTGTCGATGTGTACCTCTCACTGCCCGCGCCGCGTCACTTCGTGGTTGTGGATGATCCGGTACCCGGCGGACTCGAGCCGGTCAATCGTGATCTGGCGACGGCTTCGACCGTTGACGCCGATGCCACGGCCTTCCAGGCGGCCGGAGGGTCACTCTGGTTCAAATACTCCGACTGGAGCGAGTACGGCATCCAGTTGTGGTCCTTCTATCATCGCGAGCTGTTGCATGACGCGGCCCGCTTCTATGCCGACTATCTGCCGGCGGGAAACTATCACCTGAGTTATGGGGCACAAGCCATGGCGGAGGGTGAGTTCAGCGCTTCACCCACCAAGGCTGAGGAGATGTATGACCCTGACGTGTACGGCAAAGGGCTCCCCGCCCATTTGACGGTGGGTCGTGAATAAGTTGTTGCGCTGGGGATGTCCTGTCCTCGCCGGAGTGGCCGTGCTCGCGCTGGCAACGCGGCTGTCCATGCGCGACTTCCCCGATGACCTCAATTCGCTGACCGGGGTAACCGTCAAGTCTCAAGTCTTGGCGCGCGACGGAACGCCGCTGAGTTACACGCTCGAGAACGATTGGAATACTACGGACGTTGTATCCCTGAGCGCGGTCCCTGCCCTCCTGCAAACCGCGCTGATCGTGTCTGAGGATCAACACTTCTACGAGCACAGGGGTGTTGACTGGGCCGCCCGGTTCGCGGCACTGGCCTTGGATATTCGATCGGGCCGAGCCGTTCGCGGCGCAAGCTCCATCACCGAACAGGTGGTGCGTATGGTGCATCCGCGACCCCGCAATCTGTGGTCGCGATGGGTCGAGGGTTTTGAGGCCTCGCGCCTCGATGCTCGCGCGTCGAAGGCACAGATCCTCGAGTTCTATCTGAACCAGGTGCCGTACGCTGACCGGCGGCGTGGTGTGGCTCAGGCCGCGCGTCTCTACTTCCGCCGTGGCCTGGATACTTTGTCCCCTGGCGAGCAGCTGGCACTGGCCGTGCTCGTTCGCTCACCTGTGGGTATGGATCTGCGCAGTAACGCACCGAGAGCGCATTGGGCGGTCAATCAGCTCGCCGACCGGCTGAGCATGCGAGGAGCACTGAGCCCCGCTCAACGCGAGCAGGTTCGCGCAGAGCCCTGGGTGCTGAACGATCCCACGCCCTCCGTGGAGGCCAGCCATTTCGTCGGGCATGTGTTGAGCCTGTCTCGCGGCGGACCCGCTAAATCTCAAATCCGTACGACGCTCGATCCCAACGTGCAACTCACGGCACAACAGATTCTCGACAGCGCGCTCGCCAGACTGGCCAAGCGACACGTCCGTGACGGCGCGCTTCTGGTTATCGATCATCAGCATAACGAAGTTCTCGCCTGGGTCGTCGGGGGCGGGGGTGGAAAGTCGGGCTACGACACGCTGCTCACACCGCGACAGCCGGGCTCCACCATGAAGCCCCTGTTGTATGCGCTGGCTTTGGAGCGAGGCTGGACCGCTGCAACCTTGATTGATGACTCCGACCTGTCGGAAGCGGTCGGGGGTGGTCAGCATACCTTCCACAACTACAGCCACCGGCAGTATGGGCTGCTGCGGCTGCGCGAAGCCCTGGGCAACTCGCTGAACATACCAGCCGTGAAAACTCTGAAGTTCGTGGGTGAGGATGCCTTCATGGACCGATTGCATCTGCTGGGAGTCAACAGCCTCACACAACATGCCGATTACTACGGCGACGGCCTCGCGCTCGGAAATGGCGAAGTCTCGTTGTATGAGATGGCGCAGGCCTACACCGTGCTGGCCCGCCAGGGTCGTTTTCAGGCGCTGACTGTTTTGGCCGATGACACGGCCCCCAGACCGGAGTCGACTGTCTATACGCCGGCCGTGGCGAGCTTGATTGGCAATATCATGGCCGATCCGGACGCCCGCATGCTGGAGTTTGGGCGCGGTCTGCAGTTTCCAGTGGATACGGCCATCAAGACCGGCACCTCCACCGACTATCGCGACGCCTGGGCCATTGCGTTCGACTACCGGCACACGGTGGCGGTTTGGATGGGAAACCTCGATGGGTCTGCGACCGATGGTGTGACGGGGGCGGTGGGTCCGGCGATGGTGTTGCGCTCAATTTTCTCAGAGCTCAACCGGAATCAGGATACGCGGCCGCTCACCTTGAGCCGGGATCTCGTCCGCGCCGACATCTGTCGGCGCGATGGGCAGTTCGCCGATGCTGGGTGCGAATCGACCGCCGAGTGGTTTGTTCCGGGCACGGTTCCCGTCCGCGCAGTTGTGGCAGCCGCTGCGAAGATTGAATACCGCCTTTTGCAACCTACCGCCGGCTTGCTGGTAGCACACGACCCCCGCATTCCTCAGGAGTTTGAAGCCCTGCCCATGCAGGTGGCGCCTGTGTCGAGTCTGCAGCGCGTCGAGTGGTACGTAGACGGAAAGCTCGCAGCGAGCACAACCGGGACGAGCTATACCTGGCCCCTACAACACGGAGCTCACACTGTGCATGCGCGGATGTGGACGGGTGCCGATAGCCACAACACGGATGAGATCCGCTTTCACGTGAATTGATCGGCGGTCAGCTCATCCAGACAATCGCGCAGCTTGGCGGCCATCGGAGGCTCCGAGCCCGGACGCAAAACAGTCGAATGGGTGCCCGGGACATCGATGACGCGAACGCCGCCCTTGGCCAGGCGACCCCAGCCCAACGTACGGCTGTAGGTACCCGTAACACTGCGATCCATGGCTCGAAACAGTGTGATGGCACCCGGATAGGTTCGCGGGCGGTAGGCACGAATGGCGCGTTCCATTGCGCTCCAGACCGCATTCTTTGCCGAGTCTTCCGGGCGGACGGTGTGAGGCGTGCTGTTCATCCATTTGGCGAGTTTTCGCCACACATAGGTGGCCCGTTGGTTGACGGGTAACCGTTTGAGGTTTTCCAGTTGATGGCGCACCTCATCCAGGAGACCCCGTTGCGCTCCGGGCCGGCGGGCATCTGCCTCCAGGATCGCCAGAAGTCGCACTCGCTCGCCGGCGGCCCGCAGTTGCTGTGCCATCTCAAACGCAATGTGCGCGCCCGCCGAGTGCCCGCCCAACAAATAAGGACCCTGCGGCTGAACCGCCCGCATCTCCACAATGTAGCGCGCCGCCATCGCTTCCACGCGATCCAGCGGCTTCTCGTTGGTATCGAGCTCGGGAACCCGTACACCATAGATGGTATGTACCGCTCCCAGGTGATGGGCGAGATCCCGGTAAGCGGTAATGTCGCCGCTGATGTGATGAATCAAAAACAGGGGCGCCCCCGAATTGCCTTCTGCCAGGGGGACGAGCGCGGCGCCGCTTTTCCGGTCCACCGCCAGCCGGCTGGAGAGGCTCTCGATGGTCGGAGTCTCGAACAGCAGGCCCGGTGACAGCGAGCGATCCAACATCCTGCCGATGGCCGCGGCCACCTGGACGGCGGACAGTGAGTGTCCACCCAGCTCGAAAAAGTCGTCGCGGATGCCGATGGGGCGTGCCTGCAGCACGTCTTCCCACAGGCTGATGAGCTGAATTTCCAGGTCATTGCGCGGGGGGATGTAGTTGCTCTGCTCCTCCTCGCCCGTGATTTCCGGGAGCGCGCGGCGATCGAGCTTGCCGCTGGAAGTCAGTGGCAACGCCGCGATCGATTCAAAGCGATTCGGGATGAGAGCCGGGGGAATCCGGTCGCGTACAAACGCCCGCAACTCGGCCGCGGGCACCGGGGTCGGACCTCGCGGCACAACATAGGCAGTCAGTCGCTTACCTGATGAAGTGTCACTGCACACCACGGCTGCCGAACGCACGTCCGGATGATCGAGGAGCGCCGCTTCGATATCACCCAGCTCCACGCGAATGCCGCGAATCTTGATCTGATCGTCGACACGGCCTGCAAACTCAAACACGCCGTCGGCTCGAAGCCGGCCCACGTCGCCCGTGCGATACAGCTTTACGCCAGTGAACGGATCGTCGACAAAGCGTTCTGCGGTCAATTCGGGTCTATTGAGGTACCCACGCGCAACCCCTACCCCACCGAGGTAAATCTCGCCGAGCACACCCGTAGGAACCATTTGTCCGCACGAGTCGAGAATGTAGGCCTGTGTGTTGGCGATGGGACGCCCGATCGGCACAGTTGTTTGCCCGGGAGTGATCTCGCAGCGCCAATAGATTGAGGCAATGGTTGCCTCGGTTGTGCCGTAGCCGTTGTAGAACGCAGTGTTGGGCAGTCGCTCTCGAACACGCTGCTGCAGCGGGATGGACAGGCCCTCACCGCCCGTGGTCAAGCGCCGCAACGAGCCGCACTGCTCGATCTCAGGGGCCTCGATAATTGTTCGCAACAGTGATGGAACGAAACACGCCACGGTGATCTGCCGATCCACCATCCACTTGACGAGATAGGTGCTGTCGTATTCGAACCGAGGGCGAGTGAGAACGAGATTGGCTCCGGCGCACAGCGGTTCGAGAATCTCCCACACTGAGTCGTCGAAGCTCAGAGAGGCCGTTTGCAGGCATCTGTCGGATGGGCGCAGGGGAAAGAAGCTGTGGCGCCATGCCAGGTGATTGGCAACGTTGCCGTGGGTTACCAGCACGCCTTTAGGCGTTCCGGTGGATCCTGATGTGTAGATTACGTACGCAATATCATCTGGGTTGATATTGGCGGCTTCGTAGGTGTCAGTCTGATTGGTCAGCTGTTCGACAAACAGCGGTTGCGCCGCGTACGGCGGCAGGAAGGCCGATATTTTCTCCGTGGTCACCAGGACGACCGGGTCGGCGTCTCCCAACATGATGCGTAGTCGGGACTGCGGATACGTTGGATCGAGGGGCACATAGGCAGCGCCGGTCTTCAGCACCGCCAGCACGGCGATCACCATCTGGGGTGAGCGTTCGAGGCAGATGCCTATACGCTTACCCCGCTTCGCGCCGAGGGCTCTGAGTTTTGCTGCCAACCGCCTCGCGGCCTGGTTGAGGTCCGCGTAGGTTAGTTGAGTCTCGGCGAACGTCAGGGCTACTGCGTTCGGATTCGCCGTGACCTGCGCTTGGAAGCGACCCAGGCAGCCCTGGGGGCTGTCTGTGAGCTTCAGCGACGGGCCTGTGCAGGCAGCCAGAATTTCCCGTTCCTCTGCCTTTGGCAGGAGCGAGATGCGAGACAGCGACGTGTCGGGGCTTTGCAGAGCACCGACCAACAGCGCCCTCAAATGCTCTGCCAACCGCGTGGCGCTCGAAGTGGAGGCGACATCCGCGGCTACGTCGAACCAAAGATCGAAGGTCTCCTCGCGCGGCTCAACACTCAGCGAAATGGCGTTGGAACCATGACCCGGATGTACGCGCCGAACATCGAGTTTACCGAGCGGCTTCTGGAGCGCCCGCATGTAGTTGAACAGGCCGCTGAAGGCCGGCGCACGCGCGGAATGGCCCACGCTGTATTGGCGGTGCTTCAGAGCCTGCGAGGTGGATGAGGCCACCTGTTGAATGAGCGCGAGCAGGTTGTCCTGAGGATTCACGCGCAGCGCGATCGGAAATACCTCCATGTACAAACCGATTGTCCGCCGATCCTGCTCGGACGAGCGGTTGTGGAATGTCACACCGATCGAGACCTGATCCGTACCGCTGACTCGGCTGAGATAGGCGGCGAACACTGCATTGAACAGGTTCGCCATGACGGCATGCTCGCTGACGGTGGAGGTGACCAGAGAGCGTGCCAGCGTGATGAGCTTGGTGCTCGCCGCACGGTCGAGCGTGAGGATGACCCTCTCTTGCGCGGTATTCTTGAATGCGTCGACCCCGTAGAAATGCGGTGTGGGCGGGACCTGCTTCAGTGTGTTTAGCCAGTAGTCGCGTGCGGCCCGGTATTTTTCGGATTGGCGTTGGGCGCAGACGGTTGCGGCATGGTCGGCAAATTGGGGGAATTCCAGTGTCTTGTCGATTGCGCCCCAATACAGTTCGGTCACTCTTCTGATCAGGATCTGGACCGCCGCTCCGTCCACGATGATGTGATGGATGTGCAGGAACCAGACGTATTCATCCTCTCCGGTTCTCAATATCGCGGTGTCGTAGATGCGCTCTGTGAGCACGATCGGGCGCTGCAGGCGGCGCTCGATCCATTTGCGGGCCGGCTCGCTGGTCGGCCGTAGGTCGATGCACTCGACTTCTGCCTCGGCCGCTTCTGCTTCTGTTACTGGCAGAACACGCTGCTGAGGAACCCCGTCAACCTCGTCCACCACGGTCCGGAGCGCGTCGCATGAGTCGACCAGACCCTGCCAGGCAGCCTGGAACCGCTTCGTATCCAGCCCCGGCCAGCCGATGGAATACACCGAGTTGTAGAGGACGAGCCCCGGGTGCAAGCGCTGCCCGGCGTATATCAGGAACTGACGTCCGGTCAGATTCGACCGGTCCAGCAGGTCGTCAAACGTGGCGGCCATGTTTTGGTTAGGCGCAGGCTTCTTCGCGGGCTGCCAGGGGTGTTTCGAGCCGTGTGGCGCAGCCTATGGGGCGACGCAGGCTCTCCAGTGACAGCCCCTGCTTGAGCGCCAGGATGACTCCGGCTGCCTCGAGATAGGACTTCACGTGAATGACGTTGCGCATGCGCATTTCGTCATTGGTGACTGCCAGCAGCGTTTGGTTCTCTTCGACCGCGATCAGCGGAATGTTGCTGTATTCGGCGGCCAACGCGGGAATCCCACCAAGGCAGCTCGCCGGCACAACAACCGCGCCCACGGAGTTTAGTGTCACGAGGTGAGGAGCTACATGATCGAGTCGCTCGACCGGCACCAGGCGGGGCGCCTTCGCGAGACCCTTCAGGACGCACAGGTAATGTGGCGTCGAGATGAACTCGGCGGAAGCGCGAGGGTTGTGAGTGCCCCGCTCCTTTACGTCCGCATAGTACGGCAGCGGCGCGTGAGCCGTCGGCACCCGGAATACTTTGGAAATCAGGTGCGTGATGATGGCTTCAACGCCACCCGATGGATTCGGAATCTCACCGGCGAGATGTTGGGAGAACTCGGCGGCCGTAACACCGTGAATCACCGACACTCCGCCGATGGCGTTCGCGCCGTCATCCAACAGTTGTTGAACGCTGTCGAGAATGGCCAGCGGGTTGAGAACGGTTCCTACGGCGCAGCCACTTTGTGACCAGACCGTGCGAGCGCCGATCTCGCTTGCACCTACTGTGTAGGAGGCGCAGTCGATTCCGGCAACGGCCCGGGCGGCATTCAGGGTGTGCACGACTTCGTCGAGATAGGCTTTGCCGGTGGGGTCGACGAAGGTGCCGATTCGATTGCTGCGAGTGGGAGCCAGACCCAGGTGGCCCAACAGGAAGTCGTCGAGGCTCTTGCCTTCGACGTACAGCACATTGCTGGCCATCTCGTTGATGTCGGACGCATTGACGGCGTTCGGATGAGTGATCACCACATCCGCTGCCGCGGCCAACAAGTTGGTTGCCGGGCAGGCATCGCCGGCAAACCCGCCGATTTCACAGCGGACACCGGTGGGAACGATCTGGACTACTGCAAACTTCTCGTCCTGGTGGTCTTTGCGCCGCGGTGATGTCAGCTCGATGTCAGTAAAGCGCTCCCGGTAAGGGTCGCGGGAATCGAGCTCCACGAAGGTGGCTTCAATTACAGCCTCCCGCTCCGTGAGCCGGGCGATCGCCGCCCGCAGCGGATACCGCCCCGCCCGCAAATGGGCGGACAGCTCGCGCCCGACGCGCTCCAGCCAACTGCGAGAGTCGTTTTTGGGCACGGTCAAGGTCGCGTTTGTAATTCTCATTCTAGGCTTCCCCTCTCGCCTGATTTAACTCAACCTGGGTTCCAGGGCATGTTTTGTCTTATCGGTTGCCCCGAGCGCGGTTGCTGCGAGGCATTATACCCCGGGCAGTGATAGTTTTAACCGGTCCCGGTGCAGACGCAACAATTGAGGTCAGGCAACCGATGGGGCCCTGGGAATTGAGCGCACGGCTGCTGCCCTCGCTCAGCGTCGCCCTGCTCCCGGTTGTGTCGATCTGGTGGTTGGCATCCTACGGAACCAACCCGGTCACACACTATCTCGGATTTGTGGGACTCGCGCTTCCGATCATCCTGGGTGCGTCCTTCAGTGGATTTACCTCAGCGGTTGTTGTTGCTGTCGCGATCGCGGCGCTGGCGCTAGTCGTATGGGCCTATTCATATTGGAACGGCGCGCCTCTTTGTGAAGCCCTGAATCTCGACCCCGCCCTGATGCTCGCCAGGGCGAGTGCCGGCCAGCGCCAGAAAGCCGAATTCATCTGCGCCCTCGCCAGCGATCCAGCGGTTCTCCTGCTGGATGAAACTTTCGCCCACCTGGACCAGGCCAGCGTCGCGCAAGTCTGCGTTTGGCTACGCGAATGGTCGACCTCCCGCGTCATCATCTTCGCCCACCACGGCGAATCCCCTCTCCGCCCCGATGCAACCCTACACATCGATCGTCAATCGATCGCGCTCGATAACCAACTCTCAGCCGCTGTTGTCACCCTTCCCCGACACTGAAACAACATCCAGACGACGAAACTAATTCGCTTCAGCAGTCATCCGACATGATGTCTTTGCGTTGTAAAGCGCGGGGACCGCGCGCGCATTCGAGCCTTACATACCAGGAGACTTTCATGAAGCTTGCAGTGAAGTGGATCAAACTCGGCAATGGGCAGGTGGCGCTCGGGGTCGCCGGCGTTGCCGCGGCGGTACTCGCCGCTTGCAATATGGGGATGGTCGGGACCAAAGGATTGTGGATCGCCAACGGCACCACCGTGTTGGAATACCTGCCCAAGCAGTTGGGCACCGGAACCAGTGCGGCGGTTCCGCACCTCACCCTCAGCAGCGGGTCATTCGGTGCTCCGCAGGGCGTTACTTTCGACTCCAAAGGAAACCTGTGGGTGATGGATCCACAGGCCATGGTCAACGGCGCCCAGACACCGGCGCTGCTCGAGTTCAGCGCCATGCAGCTCGCGGCTCTAGCCACTGACAACGCGCCGGACCCCGTCGCAATCATCACCTCGACTTCACTCGCAGTTCCGCAGCAGTCGGTATTCGATTCGCAGGGCAATCAGTGGGTTGCCGACCACGACGGTAACGCCGTGCTGGTATTCACCGCCGCCCAGCTCGCGATGTCGGGCACGAATAACATGAATCCCGCTGTGGTGATCTCCTCCACTGCCTTCAACGGCCCCCTCGGCATTGTATTCGACAGCGCTGGCGACCTTTGGGTGGCCAACAATGGTTCGGTTACGGCGAACGGCGCAACCAGCCCTGCCGGCACCACCATAGTGCGGTTCGCAGCCGCCAGTCTGCCTGCGCCACCCGCGACGGGCATGGTGACACCGGCACTCATGCCGGACATCACCCTCAGCGATGATGGAACCAACTCCATTCAAAGCCCGTGGGAGCTCGCGTTTGATTCCGCCGGCAATCTGTGGTCGAGCAACTCGGGCACGCCGTTCACCTTGGTCGAGTTTGCCAAGAAGAGTCTCGCCATGACCGGTGCGCCCACGCCGGCTGTAACCATCAGCTCGATGACCGTCAGCGGCAATGCAACTCTGAGTGCAACGAACGGACTGTGCATCGACAATGCTGGCAGTGTGGCGGCGACCAGCTCGGCTGCGCCATTCGGCCTCGCCTACTACACGAAGGACCAACTCATGACCGGGGCGCCGACCCCGAATACCTTCATTGTCGGCACCGCTACTACACTGAATGCGGTCGCCGGGTGTAATTTCGGTCCGGCGATCAACTGAAGACCCTGAAGGTTGGCCCACGTTAGTGGGCCGACGCGGGCGTTCTGCAGCGCTTACTCCCTGGACTGCCGTGAACGTTCGACGCTGTCCCTGGCGTCATCTTCCGCCTGAAAAGGCGCGAGCTTCTGCACGATCTGGTTGAGTTGTGCGGAGTTGATCGTAGCGCTCACAGCGACGCCCTGCCCGTTCAACGTAACACTGACCGGATCGGCGGCATTCACGAGCGTTGCACAGTTCAAGAGCTGATAGGTGGCCGTAAACCGCTGCGCCAGGAACGTGTACAACGAATTGGCCGCCCCCGTGTCAGGACTCGCGAAACCCGTCAATGCCTTCTGATTGGCCAGCATCCGTTGCGGAGCGATGCGCAGCAACTGGCGGCAATATCGGCCTGTATCGATGTCTCCATCCGAGTCGGCGACCGGCTGGTCAACGCCCAGGCGGTAGAGGTTGGTCTTGTTCAGGTTGACGTTGCCGTTCAGCAAGGTCATCGGATCGCCGCCCGGTACTAACGCAACCGGCTCGACCTGCCCCATTCGAGCCGACAATTCGTTCAGAGCCAGCGCCGGCACCATTGAGCCCGGATCCGCGAGGTCCGGCGCGGTCCAGGGCTTGCAGCCGAGAGCCGGGTCTACGAACGAATCGGTGAGCCGGTTGTCACTGGGATTACCCAGAGGCACCGAAGAAGGATGATTGGCCTGGTTCTTCTTCGTGAGCTGGGATATGTGCCCGCGCGGCGAGACCAGGTAGAGAGTCGGAAGATTGTCACTCTGGTCCTGGTCGACGACGAAGAAGTCGCGCACGGTCGGGCACGGCTTGCCATCTTTGGCTGTTCCGACCGGCGGAACGACCAGCTTACCACTGTCGATGGCTGTATTGGCGGCACTGAATAACGCGGGGGCGTTACAGTAGGCATACTGTCCGAACACCGTGTTGCTGGAGCCATTCGTGCACTGACTATTCTGCAGCACCGTGTTGTTGGCTCCCCGCAGCGTCAGATCGCCGCCATTGAAACCGAACCAGGTCGCCACGATGGCGCCTGCCGGCAACGTGGGAACCACCGCAGGCACGAGGGGACTGTCTCCTTTGTCCACCACCACCGGACTGTAGACTGAGATGGTCGAGGTGGCCGGATCAAAAACGGCCGCCTGGACGAATGCCGACTGAGCGGTGTTCGACTCGTTGCACGGACCTTGCCCGGGGTCGGTCGCCACCAGTTGATAAGGCGTAGCAAGCCCCGCCGCCGTGAGAGGGTTCGCGGGAACAATCAATGTGCAATTCGGATTGGGAGTTGCAGCCGGAGGCGGTGGCGGCCTGGCTGCGTTCTGCACCTGCGCGTTGAGGCGCTCAGTACCCGCCGCTGCCCCAGCAGAACTGCTCTGCGCATGGGAAACTTCGGACGCTGCAAAGGTCAGACAAAGCGATACCGCGGCCGAGGCCGCGGCGGTGCGAATGCATGATGTGACGGCCATGGTTCTGGAATCCTTTCTGTTGGAAACCCGACCGTACGGGATTTATTCCCGAATTTCGATGTACGGAAAAGGAAACAGCCATACCCAACATGTGCGTTACCTGACATGAATCTTTCAAAGTCCCCGGGACCCCCGAGCAGGCGCTCTTCAACCGACAAAAGTCCTAATTTTTCAGCGCGTGCAAATCGGACGTCGGTTTTGGCGTAGGTGCGCCGATGGTGAACATCCGTGGTTGCTTCACGCGCGCGGGAAAACTCCCGTTCAAATTATTCCCGTTCAAACCCACTTATTGAGTGTTAAAATAACCAACACCGCATGTTCAAATCGGCTCCACCCATTGTCAGGAAGTTATCAGGAGCCATGCGGTGGACGTTGCGTTGGAGGGTGAAATCGTGGAGGAGTCGCGGATTTCGAGATTGGAGTCGGACGTTTCGCACATGCGAGGCGACATTGCGGACTTGAAGACGGGTGTCCGGGAGATGCGCAAGGACATCGCCACTCTGAAGGGTGATGGTGCCGCCTTGCGTGGTGAGATGAACACGAGTATTGCGGGGCTGCGTGATGAGATGCACACAGGCTTCGCGGCCTTGCGTGGTGAGATGCAAGCAGGAGATGCCGCGCTCCGTCTCGATATGCAAAAGGGGTTCGGGGAACTGGATAAGAAGCTGGAGCGAACATCGCTCGGCGACAGGATCTGGATGTTGATTACTGCCGTCGGAATTCTGGCGGTGATGGCGCACGGCTTCAAATGGATCTGACCCTACTCCCCCGGCACATGCGACACAGCTTCGATGTTGTGGCCATCGGGGGCGATAACGAAGGCTGCGTAGTAGTTGGGGTGATAGATTTCACGGATGCCGGGTGGGCCGTTGTCTTTGCCGCCGGCGGCGAGGGCTGCTGAGTAGAAGGCCCGAACTTGTTCGCGGCTCTCGGCCGAAAAGCAGATATGCATGGGTTGTTGAGGCGTTGTGTGCGTCCCAAACCAGAGCTCCGGTTTGCCGCCGCGGCCGAGGCCTGCCCAGCCCTCCACTTCCATCACGAGCTCGATGCCCAGAGGTGCGAGCGCCTGTGTGAAGAACTGCTTGCTGCGCTCGTAGTCGCTGACCGCCAAACCGATGTGGTCGATAATCATGAAGTACTCCTCTCGTTCCCCGAGCCGGGAGTCTGATTGACCTGCCGGAGTTAATCAGTATGATCCTGCGCTCGCGCAAGGTTCCCCCAACGTGCCAGTAGGCCAAAAGGGATTGAATTGGAACGCGGTGTGAAACCGCGGCTGCCCCCGCAACTGTAACCGGCGAGCGAACGTCTGAGAAACCACTGAGGTCTGAAAAGGCCCCGGGAAGGTGACGAACGCAACGACCCGGGAGCCAGGACACTTGCCTCACGCGATTGTCCTGTCATCGGCCGGGGAGCGCCGTGCGCATATTGAAATTTTCAGCCATTGGGCCGTTGACCCTGGCCCTTTCGTTCAGTGCTGTCGGGTCCGAGAATGGCCCGGCACCCGCGGACCCACTCTCAACCGTCGTCGTCACAGCCGAGCGCCGCGAGCTCATCGGCACGACCAGCACAGCCAGCGAGGGGATCGTCGTCAACGACGAACTGGCGTTGACACCCGCCTATCGCCCCGGCCAGTTACTGGAAACAGTCCCGGGATTGCAAGTCACGTCACACAGCGGTGAAGGCAAAGCAAACCAGTACCTGATGCGCGGCTACAACCTCGACCACGGCACCGATCTCGCCGTCTCAGTGGACGGCATGCCTGTCAACAACCCCACCCATGCGCATGGCCAGGGCTATACGGATCTCAACTTCATGGTCCCGGAGCTGGCCACGAACATCAAGTTCACCAAGGGCACGTATTACGCGTACCAGGGTGACTTCGCTTCAGTGGGTTCCGTCCACCTGAGCTATCTCAACCGCATCGACGACCAGATCAACGTAACCGGTGGCAACTTCGGCTTCGAGCGACTGTTTTCAGCCGGTTCGGTCGCTGCCGGCACCGGCAACGTGTTGGGCGCCCTGGAGCTGCAACACTACGACGGGCCTTGGACGAGCGCAGACGACCAGCGAAAGGTCAATGCGGTTCTCAGATACAGCAACGGCGATGAGCACGACGGCGTCTCGCTGACCGGAATGTTTTATCACGGCCTGTGGAATGCCACGACCGATCAACCGGCACGCGCGATCAGCGAGGGATTGATCGGCCGCTTCGGGACACTCGACCCGTCTGATGGTGGTCGCGCGCAAAGGTGGAGTGTTTCCAGCCAGTATCACGCTTCGATCGGTGACGGCCAGCTCGATGCGAATGCGTACGTTGTGAACACGCAGCTCACGCTGTGGAACGACTTTACGCACTTTTTGACCGACCCTGCCAATGGCGATCAGGAGGCGCAGACCGAGAACCGCTACATCACCGGTGGCGGCGTGAGTTATCAGTTGCCCACGCAGATGGGCGGAATCACCACCGATTGGTTGACCGGCACGCGTCTGCGCTATGACATCAACGACGTGTCACGTGTGCCGACGCGGGGGCGCGTGGTGCTGACTGCAGACCAGAATCCGCTCGACTTTTTCGAGGCGGACCGCGTTCATCTGATGAACCTGTCAGGCTTCGCACAGGCGACCACTCACTGGACATCGTGGTTTCGCTCGGTTGTTGGAATGCGCGAGGATTACATCCACGGCATCGACTCGGGCACCAACAAAGGCACCGCAGGCCAGTCGCTGTTCCAGCCCAAGGTCAGCATTATTTTCACCCCGGCCGAAACCACCGAGCTGTACTTGAGCTGGGGCCGTGGATTCCACAGCGATGATCTGCGCGGTGTGACCCAAGCCGCAGCTACGGGACAAAGCGGCGCGCCCTTGATCGCACGGCAAAAAGGCGAAGAGCTCGGCGTGCGCCAACAGCTCATGAACGGCAAGATCGCGGTCACCCTCGCCATCTTCAATCTCGATGCCGAATCAGAAACCACTTACGACCCTGATGCGGGCGAGGATGGCGCAGGCCCCGGAAGCCGCCGCCGCGGATACGAGGTCAATCTGACCTATCAGGCCCTGAAGTGGCTCGAGTTCTACGCCAGCTATTCGGGCGACCATGCGCGCTTCACCACGGACTTCGATGATGGCACCGGCCACGTCGGGCGTTATCTTCCCAATGCCCCGTTTGCCACCGGCTCGTTCAATGTCTATGTAAAAAATCTCGGTACCTGGAGCGGCGGCCTGGAATATCGCTATCTCGGCCGCGAGCCGCTGTCCGCGGACAATCTGATACAAAGCGGTGGCTATGGTGAATGGAACGCGGACGTGAAGTACGCATTCGCCAGGGACTGGAGCGCGGGCCTGGGGGTGTACAACATCCTGAACCGGCATGCGAATGCGGCGGAGTTCTGGTACATCGATCGTCTAGCCGGCGAGCCGGCCGATGGGGTTCCCGACCTGCATCTGCATCCGCTGGAGCCCCTCGCTCTCCGTCTGACGCTTTCAAAAACCTTCTAAGGAGAGATTCTCGGGCGCTCGCAATAGCGCACAATGCGGCCGGCTTTTCCGCATCTCTCGGGTAGGTAATGAGCGCTCTTTTTTCGCCGATCACGCTTCGCAATCTCGTTCTCCCTAATCGCGTACTCGTCTCTCCCATGTGCCAGTACTCTGCCGAGCAGGGACTGGCCACCGACTGGCACATGATTCACCTCGGCGGCCTGGCCATGTCGGGCGCCGCAATGTTGTGCATAGAGGCAACCGCCGTTGAATCCGCCGGCCGCATCACGCCGGGCTGTCTCGGCATCTGGGATGACGACCGACAGGCAGCCATTGCGCGCGTAGTCAAAGCGATTCGGCGCTACTCCAAGATTCGTGTCGCCATCCAGTTGGCCCACGCGGGCCGCAAGGCATCGAGCGATGTTCCCTGGGACGGTGGTCAGCAGATCCCGGTTTCCAAAGGGGGATGGGAGGCGTATGCGCCGTCGGCCGTGCCTCAAAAAGCGGGCGAGGTTCCACCCAAAGAGCTCGATGCCGCCGGCCTCGATCGCATCCGCAAAGCCTTCACCGCGGGAGCCAGGCGCGCGGCCGCGCTGGGACTGGATGCAATTGAAGTGCATTCAGCGCACGGTTACCTGCTGCATGAATTTCTGTCCCCCTTGAGCAATCGGCGCGAGGATGAGTACGGCGGCTCGCTGGAAAATCGCCTGCGCTATCCGCTCGAAGTCTTTGAGCTCGTGCGTGCCGCTTTCCCCAGGGACAAACCCGTCGGCGTGCGTCTGTCGGCTACGGATTGGGTCGATGGTGGCTGGGACCTGGATCAGTCCATCGTGTACGCCACCGAGTTGAAAAAGCGTGGCGCGGATTGGATCGACGTGTCATCGGGCGGCATCTCACCGCTGCAGAAGATACCGGTCACGCCTGGCTACCAGGTGCCCTTTGCCAAGGCAATCAAAGCGGCGACCGGACTTCCCACGGTGGCGGTCGGCCTGATTACCGATCCGCAGCAGGCCCAGGACATACTCGCCAGCGGCGAGGCGGACATGATCGCGCTGGCACGTGGAATGCTCTATGACCCACGCTGGGCCTGGCATGCCGCTGCCAAGCTCGGTGGACAGGTGTTCGCACCGCCGCCGTACTGGCGCGCGCCACCGCGTGAACAAAAAGATCTGTTCGGTGAAATTATCAACGGCGGTCGTTGAGGTATCACACATGGGCGCTCCCCTTGCCGACAACCTGCCTGAAGCTCTGAAGGCCGTTCGCACGCAGTCACTGTTCGTGATGAAGCTGGATATCCAGCCGCATATTGTCGTGGGTCCCACGCCCGGGGGTTACCGGCGAACCGTTGTGATTACCGGCGGCCGCTTCGAGGGTCAGCGCGTCTCAGGCAAGGTGCTCGAAGGCGGCAGCGATTGGCAGACCGTGCGCGGCGATGGAGCGATCACACTGGAAGTGAAGCTGAATCTGCAGACCGATGATGATGCGCTGATCTCAATGACCTACCGGGGCCTGTTGCATGGCCCGGTCGATGTGATGCAGCGCATGGGCAAAGGGGAAGCCGTCGATGCTTCCAGTTACTACCTGCGCTCGCAACCCTACTTCGAGACTTCAGCCACGAAATATGACTGGATCAACAGGATCGTGGCCATCGGTGTCGGACACCGCCGGGCCGACGGACCCGTCTACAACATCTTCGAAGTACTCTAGTTTATTTGGCGCGGCACTAGCCGCGCGGAGACCGGGTTCCGTTTACGCCGGCGCTTGTTTGATTTGCGCGGCCACGGCCGCGCGGGGCGTGGTTTTTACCGGCTGCGTCGGTGGTGTTGCGCCTGCGGCGCGTCAGCCGCGCGGCGTCTTCTCCAGCACCCGCACCTCGCGTTGCGGGAACGGCAGGACGATTCCCCGGGCGCGGAAGGTTTCCAACACCGCCGTGTTGATTTCACCCAGCGCGGCGCGATAGTCGGAGACGTTGACCCACGGCCGGATCCCGATATTCACTGACGAGTCGCCCAGCAACAGGGTCTGAACGATGGGCCCCGGGTCACGCAACACCCGCGGATTGGCCTGCAGAATCTCGGCGATGGCCGCGAAGGCCGCGGTCATGTCGGTGTCATAAGCAACACCCACCACGATGTCGAGCTGGCGGATCGTGCCGAAGTTGTGGAGGATCTCACCCACGATCTTGCGATTCGGAATCACCACGCGCGACTTGTCGGGATGAGTCAGTGTCGTGGTGAAGAGCGTGATGGTGACCACCAACCCCTCCTCGCCCACGATTGAAATGTATTCCCCCACGCGAAACGGCTTGGCGAAGATGATCGACAGACCCGCCACCAGGTTGCTGAGCACCCCCTGAGTGGCCAACGCCACGCCCGCCCCCGCAACGCCCACACCGGCGATCAGCGGCAACAATTCGACGCCGAGATTCTGCAGCGCCAACACGAAGAACAGCGCGAATGTCACGATCCAACCGATGCGGGCCAACAGTTCGCGCACCGGCGGCTCGAGCTCGATCCGGTGCAGGGCTTTCAGCAGCCACCGGCTCACCGCGCGCGCCACCATGGTGCCCACGAACAGGATGAGAATCGCCACCAGCGCCCGCGGTCCAAAGCGGATCGCCAGATCCAGCACCGTGCTCTTGACCTGCTCGAGGGACGACACTGATACATTCATGACGGGGTCTCGCGGTTCGACCGGCCCAACGATAACATGACGCATATATTCAAGTCCGTTGAATATCATGCACTTAGCAAACGTACCGGCGGCACGGTTATTTTGCTATGGTCGGAAAATGAATACCGAAGTGGCCACGCTAGAGTCCACACCCCAGGCAAGCGCATCGATCGTCATGCGCTGGTATGTCCTGATCGTGATGTGCCTCGTGTACACGGTCAGCATCGCCGACCGGTACGTCATCTCGACAGTGATGGAGCCCATTCGCCTGGAGCTGCATCTCACCGACTCAGGCATTGCGTTCCTGACCGGAGTGGTGCTCTCGCTGTTTTACGTCACCTTCGGCATTCCCCTGTCTCTGCTCGCGGATCGGGTGAACAGACGCAACCTCATCGCGATATCGCTGGTCGTGTGGTCTGCGATGACTGTGTTGTGCGGTCGGGCGGCCTCCTACTGGCAGTTGCTGCTGCCGCGCATCGGCGTGGGTATTGGTGAGGCCGGTGGAACGCCATCGGCCACTTCTCTTCTCGCGGACTACTTTCCACCGCTGCGTCGTCCAATGGCGCTAACTATTTTTTCGCTAGGGGCTCCCATTGGTGCATGGGTCGGTGCGGACCTCGCCGGACGAATTGCGGATGCCCATGGCTGGCGCGCCGTGTTTCTGGCGCTGGGTATTCCCGGTGTGGTGTTCGGAGCCTTCGTGTTTCTCACGATCCGCGAGCCGCGCCGCGGCCAGTTGGATGAATGCGCCAGTACTGAAAAGCCGGCACTGATGGAGACGATGGGATATCTGTGGCGCCAGAAGTCCGCCGTTCACCTGATGCTGGGCAGTGCGGTCACGGCACTGTGGGGTTGGGGATTGGTCTGGTGGATCACCACCTTCCTGGTCCGCAACTACGGCATCACGGCCGGCGCGGCGGGGCAGATCACGGGACCGATTCACCTGATCGCCGGCATCGGCGCCACGGTGTTTACCGGTTGGCTGTTGGGTCAGCCGAGCATGCACAGCCCGCGCCGGATCATGTACCTGATGGGTGGCATCATCGGGCTCGCCACGATTCCCTCCATCATCATGATCTATACGGATTCGCTTTCACTGGTGAAGGCGATGCTCTGGATCTTCATTCCCGCCATCTATTTCTACATCGGCCCCTGTTTCGGCGTGTTGAATAACCTGGCGCCCTGCCGCATGCGGGCCCAGTACTGCGCAGTCACGCTGCTCGTCGCCAACGTGGGCAACCTCATTATTGCACCGCAGGCGGTGGGCTTACTCAGTGACATGTTTGCGCCCGAGCATCAGGCGAATGCCGCCTCGTTGCGGATGGCCTTGCTGTGTCTGGCGCCGACCGGGTTCTGGTCGGCGTTCCACTATTTCTGGGCGTCGCGCACCATCGTCGACGACCAGGCGCGTGCCGTCGGCGTGGTCTGAGAAAATAAACAACATGGCATGGGGGAAATACGGTCTGTGCGGGGCGTTGCTCCTGTGCCTGTGGGTCACCGGTTGCTCCCGTGTCGACAGCTCCAGGCGACTGCGCATCATCACCTGGTCGGACTATGTGCCCGCGGATGTCGCTTCGGACTTCGAAAAAGAAACCGGTATTCACGTCGAGCTCACGTTGTCGAACAACGAGGAGATCATCTCCAAGCTGCACGCAACCGGCGGCGCGGGCTTCGACCTCGCGCAACCCTCCGTGGACCGCATTACCGGCGTGCAGCGGGAATTCGGGTTGTACAAACCCATCGATCTGTCGAAGATCAAGCTGGAGCAGTTCCGGCCCGAGATCCTCGCGGTCGCACAAAAGACCGCGACGCTCGATGGCAAGTTGTATGCCCTGCCGTATCTGTGGGGCTCCGAGGGGCTGGTCGTCAACAACAAGTACACGACGATTTCCGACTACACCGACCTGTGCCGCCCGGAGCTCAAAGGCAAGACCTCCATGCGGCTGCGCCGCCCGACTTTGATGGCATTCGCCTTCGCGATGGGCCAGGATCCGTTCGCGCTCTACGGCGATCCGAAAGCTTACGAGGCTTTGATGGAAGCGGTCGGCAAAAAACTGTCCGAATGCAAATCCATCGTGCGCTTTTTCTTCGACAACCGCGACCAACTCCTGAACGGCATGCGTTCCAGCGAGGTCGTAGCCGCCATGATGTGGGACACCGGCGGTTGGACCCTGAATCGCGAGAATCCCGATCTGCGCTATGTCGTGCCGAAATCCGGCGCGTTGGGTTGGCTCGATACGTTTGCCCTGCCCTACAAGGGCCGCAACGATGCAGGCGCCTACCAATGGATCAACTTCACCATGCGACCCGAAATAGCCGCCCGGATCACACGCAAAGTCGGTAACTGGACCGCGGCACGCGGCACCGAGGACCTGGTTGATCAGCGCATGCGCGCGCAGTTCAACGAGAGCTTCCCGAACGGCGCGTTCAGTGGCATCAACTGGTATCCCGCCATCCCACCCGGGCTCGAACCCATGGAAGGTCGAATTCTCGATCGCGTAAAGGCCGCCAATTGAGCGCAATAGATCTCTCATGTAATTCGGTGGTCAAAGACTTCGCGGGCCATCGCGCGGTGAACGACCTCTCATTTTCCGTGCAGCGCGGCAGCTTCTTCTCCATCCTGGGACCTTCAGGCTGCGGCAAGACGACCCTGCTGCGCATGATCGCGGGATTCATTGAGCCGGATAGCGGGGATATTGTCATTGGTGGGCGCAGCATGCGCGCAGTCGCTCCCAACCGGCGCCCGGTGAACATGGTGTTCCAACAGCTGGCTCTCTTTCCGATGATGTCGGTTGGCGAGAACGTGGCGTTCGGGCTGGCGCGTCGCGGTGTTGCGAAGGCAGAGCGCATGAGCCGTGCGGCCGCCATGTTGGAACGAGTCGGTCTGACTGGAGCAGGCAGCAAGCGCGTAGATCAGCTCTCCGGTGGCCAGCGACAGCGAGTGGCGATTGCACGCAGCATGGTGCTCGAGCCCACTCTCCTGTTGTTGGATGAGCCGTTGGGCGCGCTGGACCTGAAGCTGCGCGAGCACATGAAGATCGAATTGAAGCAGTTGCAGGCGGCTTTCGGCACGACGTTCGTGTACATCACCCACGACCAGTCGGAAGCCCTCGTGTTGTCGGATCATGTGGCTGTCATGAACCAGGGCCACTTCGAGCAGGTGGGCAGCCCTCAGCAGCTCTATTACGAACCGGCAACCGCGTTTGTGGCGAGCTTCGTCGGGGCCAACAATCGCATCTTCGGGCAATTGAACAGCCTGTACGGCGATATTGCCGAGATCGAAACCTCGGATGGTTGGAAAGTCCGGGCCCGCAAGAGCGGGCCGATGGCGGTGGGCGCCCACGTGGAAGCCTTTGTCCGTCCAGAGGCTGCGACCCTGGAGCGGGACCCTTCCCTGCTATCCCAGAGCCAGGCGCACTACGCAGCCACGGTGCAGGCGCTGTTGTTTGATGGTGCCAATTCGGCAGTGCTGCTGCACGAGGACCTGACTCGCTTCGAGTTCCGGGTCGCCTTGCCTCAGACGGGTCGCTTCGCCGATCTGAAGGTGGGTGAAAAGATATTCTTCAGCTTCGATCCGCAGCGAGCGATCTGCTTCTCAGCGCATGGCGGACACCATGGCTGAGCGGGTGTGGCAGCGTCGCCTGATTCTCGCGTTGCTGCTGGCGCCCGCGCTGCTATGGCTGTTCGCCCTGATCCTCCTGCCGCACGTGCAACTGGCTGTGCTCGCTCTGCGCGAGCGAGTCGCCCCGCACGTATTCCAACCGAGCGTGTCGCAGTTCAAAACCTTCTTTGCCGAACCGCTTTATTGGCAGGTGTTTGTGCGCACGGCACTGATGTCGATCGCGGCGACGGCCCTGACACTGGTCGTGGCTTTCCCGATTGCATGGGTCATCACCAAGGTAGCCAAGGGACGCGCCAGCGCGCTGCTGTTCATGGTGTGTCTGATTCCATTCTGGGTAAGCGAAACCGTGCGTGCGCTCGGTTGGCTGATCCTGTTGCGCGAGTCGGGAGTGCTGCCTGCGATCCTGGTGAGGCTCGGACTCGCCAGCATGCCACCCGAGCTGCTGTATCACGATGCCACGATCCTGGTTGGCCTCGTCTACACCTCGCTGCTGTTCATGGTCACCCCCCTCGTCAGCAGCCTGGAAAGCCTCGACAACTCGCTGATCGAGGCGGCCTACGATCTGGGCGCAAGCGGCTTCGCAACGTTGCGGAACATCGTGATTCCGCACGCAGCGCCCGGTATCACCGCCGGCTGCATCGTCGTCTTCATGCTCAGCCTGGGAAACTATCTGACCCCCAACCTGCTGGGCGGCAAGAACTCCCAGTGGTTCACCGAGCTCATCTACACCCAGTTCATTGTCAGGTTCAATTGGGAACAGGGCGCCGCGTTCGGGTTTTTGCTGCTCGGGTTATCGACGGCGATTGTGGCCATCGGGTTGCGCCTCAGTGGGCAACGGTTTGTTGATGTCATGAGGCGCTCATGATCGCTTCACTTCCCCGTCCGGCATGGCTTCGGACCGCTACGGTGCTGTACGTAGCCGCGTTCCTGATATTTCTGTTCGTGCCGCTGGTGGTCGTGGGCGTGTTCGCCTTCAACGATGCGAACTACCCGGCCCCGCCGTGGCACGGATTCACGCTCGACTGGTTCTTCGGCAGTGCCGCGACCGGCCGCGTCGGCCTGTTCCACGACCCCGACCTGTTGGGCAGCATCTGGACGAGTGTCACCGTCGCGTTCTGGGTGACTCTCCTGTCCGTCACCGTGGGGACCGCCAACTCGTTCCTCATGGAGCGTTACCAGTTCCCCGGCAAACAGGTTCTCTCGGTGTTGATGCTGATCCCGCTGGTCATTCCGGGCGTGATCCTGGGCATCTCCATACTGTCGTTCTCGAGCAGAGTGGCGGAGCTGGCGGATGATGTGTTTGGCTGGGACCTGGAGTTCCTGCGACCGGGATTGCCCCTGGTCGTGCTGGGTCAATTTTCCTACATAGCCACCATCGCCACGCTGATGATCAGCGCACGCCTGAAGCGATTCGATGGCACATTGGAGGAGGCCGCGCTGAACCTGGGCGCCTCCCACTTCGCAGTGCTGAGGACGATTACCCTGCCCTATCTGCGGCCGGCCCTGATCGGCTCAGCCGCCATCTCGTTCCTGATGTCGTTCGAGAACTTCAACACGACGCTGATGTTGGTGGGATCCGATTCGCCGCTGACAGTGATGATGTACGGCCGGATGCGCGAAGGGGCGAGCCCCGTGCTGAATGCAGTCAGTCTCTTCCTGATGCTGGCGTCCGCGGGACTCGCTTTGACCCTGATGCGCGGCAGCTCCAAGAGCCGCTGATCACCAGAACCCCGCATCCTCCAGGATCATCGCCGCCCCCTTCTCCGCCACCATCATGGTCGGCGCATTGATATTTCCCGAGGTGACCGTGGGAAATATCGAGGCATCCACGACCCTGAGATTGTCGAGGCCGTGAACCTTCAAGCGATTATTGACGACCGACGTGGCGGGATCCGGGCCCATGGCACACGATCCGCACAGGTGATAGATCGAACCCGCCTCCGCCCGGAAGTAGGCCAACATCTCGTTTTCCGTCTGCACCAGCTTCCCCGGCTTCGTTTCCTGCACAGTAACCGCCTGCAGCGCCGGAGTGCTCATGATCTTGCGGACGAGCTGTCCTCCCTTGATTGCCTCATCGATGTCCTTCTGGGTCGTGAGGAAGTTGGGGCGGATGAGCGGCGCGTCTGCCGCCTGACCCGAGGCGATCTCCACGCTCCCGCGGCTCGTGGGCCGACACGGTGAAAAGGCCACCAGGAAGCCCGAGTAGGCCTCCGGACGCAGGCTATTTGAGCCGTCCCTGGGTATCCCATACGACAGCGGGTTGAAATAGAGCTGCAGGTTCGGATGGGCCTGCGCGTCGTCGGTTTTCAGGAATCCGCCGGCCTGGTTGACGCTGATGGATAACGGTCCGCGGCGACTCAACAGGAACTGCAGCCCCGCCTGTGCTTTGCCGATGACGCTGTTGAACAGGTCGTTCAGGGTTTTCTGGTTGGCCTTGTAGTAATAGCTCGCGCACACGTGGTCCTGCAGGTTTTTCCCGACCGCGGGCGAGGAATGAACCACTGTGATCCCGTGGCTCTGCAGGAGCGCAGGGTCACCCACGCCCGACAACTGCAACAGCTTCGGCGAGTCCACGGCTCCGGCGGCAATGATGACCTCGCGGCCTGCATTCGCATGGCGGCGCTCGACCCCCTGGACAAAAGACACGCCCGTAGCCCGCTTCTGGGCGTCAAACACGATCTTGTCGACCAGGCAATGATGCTCGACAGTGAGCTGCGTGTTGTTCAGCGCTTCCTGCAGGTAGGCGCGGCTGCTCGAGTCCCGCAGGCCGCCATTGGTATTGATGTCATAGATACCTACGCCGTCCATGGAGGCGCCGTTGAAATCGTCGTTGAGCGGGTATCCGAGGCCCTTGCAGGCATCCAGGAATGCATTGCAGATGGGATGCGCCTCGGGCTTCATCTGAGTGATGTGAATGCGCCCGTTTGACCGGTGATATTCCGTATCGCCCAGCCAATGGGCCTCGAGCCGCTTGTAGTACGGCAACACATCCTCGTACGCCCATCCGGTGTTGCCGAGCGTGAGCCAGTCGTTGAAGTCGCTCTTCTGGCCCCGGATGTAGATCATCGCGTTGATGGAGCCACTACCGCCCTGGACCTTGCCGCGGGGGACATAGACGGACCGATTATTGAGCTCCTTCTCAGGCTGGCTGTAATACATCCAGTTCGAGCGCTTGTCGTAGTACGTGAACACGTACCCGATGGGCACTCTGAAGCGCAGGGCATCGTCCGATCCACCCGCTTCCAGCAGCAGGACGGTGTACTTGCCCCCTTCAGTCAGCCGATGCGCAAGAATGCAGCCGGCGGAGCCCGCGCCGACAACAATGTAGTCGTACGTCCGCGTCACTGTATCCGGGCGCCCTGCCGCCGCAACTCCGTTTGCACCGCCTCGATGTCCAGCCGGTCGAACGGCTGCCCGGTGCGCAACGAAACGGCAGCAGCCACCCCGGCCCCCTGTCCGCTGACGGCACAACACATCATGTTTCTAACCGCGGCATGCGACACTCGATCACCACCTATGGAGCGGCCGGCAACCAACAGATTACCGATTCCTTTCGGCACGAGCGAGCGATAGGGAACGTGAAAATACCGCCCTGTCGTGGGAATGATGAGAATGCCATAACCGTCGATGAATTCCGGAAAAATTCCGATGCTGTCCGCAAACCTGCCCTGCTCGCGCACGTCCTGCTCGGTCATGTTGTAGAGCGCATCGATCTTGCGGGTGTCGCGGATGCCGAGGGTCATGCCGAAGTTGCGCAGCTTGGCATCCTCGCATCCCGGCATGAAGCGCCGTAACGCCTCGACAGCGTATATGCCCTGCCGCCGGCCTTCCATCTCGCCCCGGGTCAGGTCCGCGGGGTCGGTCCCATCGATGCCCGGCAGGTGAATCAGGTTCAGGTAAGTCAGGTCCCCCTGGTCGCTCACGGTGCCCCAGGTGCCGGCGATCGTAGTCAGGTTGGCTGGAATGACCCCGGCGGCCACGGCCTGCTTGAAGGGCTTACGCAGGAAGGGCGAGAACAGGTTGTCCTCCTTGCCGGAGGTTTCGATACTCCATTCGCCGTTGCCCACCCAGTCCCGGTAGGTCTGCGGATCGGCCTTCACCTGGTCGAGAAACTTCCTCTTGTTGACCCCGGTCATGGAGAACATGACCGAAGCACCCATCATCGCCTCGCGCGGCGTCTTGCGGCACGGAGCGCCCGCCCGAAACGCGAGATCGGCATCGCCGGTGGCATCGATGACCCGCCGGGCGAGAATCGCTTCACGGCCGGCCTTGCTCTCCGTGATGACACCCTGAATGGCACCATTCGCCACGATCGGTGCAACACCGAGCCGGTGCAGCAAAGGCTGCACGCCCGATTCCTGAACGAGCACATCGGCAACGTATTTGAACATCTCGGCATCGAGCGCGTGACTGAGCGATTGGGGCTCGGGCATTGCCGCACCCATTGCTTTCGCGCGTTCCTCAAACTCGATGCCGATGCCTTCGCTGTCCACGGTCTTCTCGTGGCGATACCACGCAAAACCTTCAACGCCGACTTGCGTGATATTGCCGCCGAAGCAGCCGTTGCGATCCATGAGCGCGGTACGCGCTCCAGCTCTGGCTGAAGCGAGCGCGGCGGCCAGACCGCCGGGCCCGCTACCGACCACCAGAACATCCGTCTCGAGCACAACATCGACCGAGCGTGCGGCCTCGTCGAGAGTCTTCATCTACGTGTAATCCGATCCAGAATCACTGCCAGCAGCACAATGGCGACCCCCGCCTCGATTCCCATACCCACCTGCACCGAATTCAGAGCGCGCACGACCGGCACTCCGAGGCCTCCGGCTCCCACGAGCGCGGCAATGACAACCATGGACAGACTCAACATGATGCACTGAGTGATCCCTGCAAAAATCAACGGTGCTGCGCTGGGCAACTCCACCTTGAGCAACATCTGCCAACGGGTGGCGCCAAACGCCTCCCCGGCCTCGAGCAGCGCGCGCGGCACGCTCGAGATTCCGAGTTGCGTCATTCTAATCGGTGCCGGCAGCGCGAAAATGACAGTGGAGATCAATGCCGGGACCACTCCGAGCCCAAACAACACGAGGGTCGGGATGAGGTAGACGAAGGTGGGCAGGGTCTGCATCAGATCGAGAACAGGACGCAGAGCTGCCGCGAGCGACGGGCGTCGTGCCGAGGCGATCCCGAGAGGCACGCCAATGGCAGTGGCCGCGATGGTGGCGACCAGCACCAGGGACAGAGTCTCCAGGGTCTGCTGCCAGTAGCCCTGATTCATGATCAGCAGGAGCGCCGCCACGACAAATATCGCCAACGCCAGCGAGCGTTTCATCCACCAGGCAAAGGCAGCAGTGGCCAGAATGATGATGGCAGGCGGGACCGCCCGCAGCATCTGATACACAAAGTTGATGGTGCCCCCGAAGCTCGCGCCGGTGACACGGAAAACGGCGGCGCCGTGCAGCTTCACCCACTCGATTCCCACCGCGACACCCGCACCCACAGGCAGCTTGTGCTCAGTGAGCCAGGTCTCAAAGCGAATTGCCACGCCAGGCGTCGCCGCACCATTTGCTGCGTTCACGGCCTTGCCGGAACGAGTGTGAACACCTTGCAACCAGCCCGCCTTCACGGCCGGATTGGCAAGGAGCCAGTTCCGGGCTGCGACCTCCGGAGTCTGGTGATCTACCAGAATCGACCGCATGACCTCACTCTCACCGCGGGTGGTGAAAACGAGGTTGCGTAACAGCTGCGCGACATTCGGGCATTGTTGCAGGTAGCCCGTCCGGGTCACTGTCAGCACCCTCGCGCCTCCGAAGTTGGGTCCGAAGGTGGCGTCCCCACCGGTGAGATAGTGCAGGTCAAACTGCATGTTCATGGGATGAGGATCCCAGGCCAGGAACACCACGGGTTTGCGGGCGGCAACGGCTCTTGCAACTTCCGCCAACATGCCCTGCTCGCTCGACTCGACCAGGTGAAAGCCACCCAGGCCGTAGTCGTTGTGTTTGATCATGTTGAGGATGTGCAGGTTGCCGTCGTTGCCGGCTTCGATCCCATAAATGGTGGAGTTGAGCGCAGTGGCGAACTTCTGAATGTCCGAGAAGTCCTTCAAGCCCGCATCGTAGACGTAGGCCGGGACGGCCAACGTGAACTTGGCGCCCGAGAGATTCTCGCGCACGATCTCGATGGAATGATCGTCGATATAAGGCTGGCGGTCGCGGGTCTGGGCCGGCATCCAGTTGCCCAGGAAGACATCAATGTTGCCGCCCTTCATCACGGCATACGTCACAGGCACCGACAGCAGCGTGGTCTGGGGATCATAGCCGAGACCCCGCAACACCTGAGTCAGCAGCGCTGTTGTCGCCGTCACATCGGTCCAACCGACATCGGACAGCCTGACGGTCCGGCACGAGGTCGGCTCCGCAGGCGCCCCTGCGGCTACACCCGCAAAGACGATGCCGAGGAGCGCGAGAGCGAGCGTCTCACGCCAGGCGCGGAAAGCGCGCCATGGCTTCGAGATCATTGAGTTCCTGGTCATTGCGGATATACAGACGGCTCGCATCGCGGACGGGCTGGAAGTCCCACGGTTGGAAGCGTCCCTGCCGAAGTGAGGCATACACGAAATGCCGCCGCTGCTGGCTGGCCAGCACCTCCTCGTTGACTTGCGACAGGTTCCAGCGCCGCGCTACTTCGCCACGGAAGTCTTCCACCACCGAGGCCATGCCCGCCTGCCCTGCCAGATTCACGCGCTCGTCCGGATCGGCGGCCACGTCATAAAGTTGGTCGGGGTCCACCGGGCAATGGACGAATTTATAGCGACCGCGGCGGATCATCACGATGGGTGCGATGGCGCCCTCGCCCAGGTACTCGCCAATAACCTCATCGCGCCCTTCCTGATGCTCGAGGGGCTGACCTTCGAGGGCCGGCAGCAGGTTGCGACCGTCAATCGGCGCCGCGTACTCGGGCTCACTGCCGTTGTGGGCGAGCGCGGCAAACGTAGGCAACAGATCCAGCAGCGAGGCCGAGCCGGACACGCGCCGGGGCGCAAAGCGCCCGGGTGCATGCACGATCAGCGGAATCCGGCACGCCGGCTCGTAGAAGTTCATCTTGTACCAGAGCCCGCGCTCGCCCAGCATGTCGCCGTGGTCGGCGATGAGCATGATCACGGTGTTGCGATCGAACTGTGCCTGTTCGAGCGTATTGACGAGTGCGCCGACCTGATCGTCGACGTAGGAGATGGCACCGTAGTAGGCACGCCGGGCAGCCCGGATGTTGCCTTCAGTTGGTTTGGCGATGTCGAGACCAATCACGTGGCGCAGGCGCGTGGCGTGTGGATCTTCCTTGCCGGCCAGGTCCCCGACCCGGGGCATATCGATCTCATCGTCCCGATAGCGATTCCAGTAGGGAGTCGGAATGACGTAGGGATCGTGTGGATGAGTCATGGACACGACCATGAAAAACGGCCGCTCGTCCTTGCCCCGTGCAATATCAAACAACTTCCGGCGCGCCGCGAACACCGTATCGTCATCGAAATCGATCTGGTTGGTGCGCGTGCAGGGCCCGGCCTGAATCGCCGAGTCCATGGTGTGATACCACGGCGGGCGCTCTTCGAAACGGCGCCAATCGGGCGTCCAGCCAAAATCGGCCGGGTAGATGTCCGTCGTCAGGCGTTCCTCAAATCCATGGAGCTGGTCGGGACCGCAGAAATGCATCTTGCCGCTGAGCGAGGTCTGGTAGCCGGCGTTGCGCAGGTAGTGGGCGAAGGTCGGAACCTGCGCCGGAAATTCAGCGGCGTTGTCATATGCGCCGATCTTCGAGGGCAGCTGCCCGGCCATGAAGGAGAAGCGCGAGGGCGCACAGAGCGGGCTGTTGCAGTAGAAGGAGTCGAAGACGACGCCCTCTTTCGCCAGCACATTGATGTTCGGCGTCTTCGCAACCCGACCGCCGTAGGCCTGCAGTGCCCGCGCGGTGAGCTGGTCCGCCATCAGTACCAGAATATTCGGTTGATCAGCCATAGTTGACGCTATCTTGCTACGAGCGACGTGCGCTTGTACGTTCGCGACGCCGCCACAGTTTACCTGCGGCACTTTACTGCAGAGTCACTCTGAACAATACGCTACCACTCGCACCGCTTTGCAGGGAGCCGGTGAGCGTCCAGACCAGGGTCCCCTGCCCCCCGACAGACGGCTGGGTTGTGACATTACACGCCGTAATGCTGGACGGTAACGGCGTTACGCACTGGGCAGAAACGAATACTGTAAAGCGCGGCGTGGCGTCGCGAACGACCACGCTGGTCAACGAAGTCGCCGACGAATTTGAATAAGCGATCGCATACTCGAGCGTCTGTCCGGATGCTGCGGTGTTATTGGCAGTCGCCGTCCCGCCTGTCGTGACATTCCGAACCGTCTTTTGCAGCGTGAGACCGGTACCGGATGCGCCACCAACAGTCGTCACGTCGCTCTGCGTGAGTGTTGCCGACGAGCCCGTACTCGTAGGCGTAAAGGCCGCCGTCACCGCGGTCTCATTTTTTGCGCCATACGTTGCTGAGGCCGGGATGAATACTTCCTCGATGATGCAAACCTGACCGCCCGCGGCGACCGCGACGCTGCCCGTTAGAACGGCATTTCCCTCGCTGCCATCCAGCATGCCGTTGCAGTTGGTATCGGTGAACAGCGCACTGCTCCAACCCGAAATGCTCGGAGTAGCCGTATTGGCAGCGCTGAAAGTCACGCTCCCCGCGTAGCCGGCCAGGAAAGCATGCGAGTAGAACACCACGGTTCCCGCAGCCGAGGTCTGCCGACCTGCCGTTGAGAACGTAGTCGGTGCTGGGTTTGCCACCAAGGTGTAATCTGCGGCTATATTGTTGTTGGTATAAGCGGAGGGTTCACCGCCGCCTGCGACGCTCACCAGGTTCGTCACACTCGGCACAGCTGTCGCCGCTACAGACACATTGAGAGTAATCGCCGCGGCTGTCGCGCTTGCTGCAGTTGATGTTGTACTGGTGCACGTCACCACCTGCCCGGTCGCGCCGCATGTCCATCCGGTTCCGCCTGACCCGGTCGATACGTAATTCAGTCCGGCGGGTAAAGTGTCAGTGACAGTGATAGTGCCCGAAGTCGGGCCGGTGCCAGCGTTGTTGACGGTGATCGTGTATGTCCCTGTCGAGCCTACGGTGAATGTGCCGGAGTGGGACTTCTTCACCTGCAGGTCAATGGAATTGACGGTGAGCGTGGCCGTGTTGCTCACAGCGCCAGTGGCGGACTCATTCGATGATACGCCGCTCGTCGTGTTGGCGAGCGAACCTGGTACCGTGCTCGTGACCTGGACGGCGATGGTGCAGCTCGAATTGGCCGGAATGCTGGCGCCGGACAATGCGAGTGAGCTCGATCCGGCGCTGGGAGACCCACTGCTGCAATTGCTGGTCACAGTCGGCGTGCTGCTCACAACGAGATTGGTCGGGAAGGGATCGGAGAAGCCGACACCGGTCAAAGCAATGGGGTTGGCATTGGTGATGACCAGGCTCATCGTCGAAGTGCCGCTGGTCAGTATCGTCACAGGGCTGAACGACTTGGCGATAGTCGGCGCCTTGACTACCTGCAAGATCGCGGTGTTGCTCGTGTTATAGGTTCCCGTCGCGGTTGAGAGCGCGCCGGTCGTATTTGCGTAGTTGGCCTGGCTCGCGGAAGTCACCGCCACTGTGATCGTGCAGACAGACAGGATCCCGATGGAGCCGCCGCTGATCGCGATCGAGCTCGATCCGGCGGTGGCTCCGGTTATCGTTCCGCCGCAGGTATTGCTGAGTGCCGGTGTTGCGGCGACGACGAGCCCGGCGGGGAATGTATCGGTGAAGGCGACACTGCTCTGAAACAACGCCAGTACGTTCGTCAGGCTCAACGTGAGAGTAGATGTGCCGCCCGTATTGATACGCGTCGGCGAGAAGCTCTTGGTGATGTAGGGCGCGCCGCTGACAATAAACGTCCCGGAAGCTGTCGTGCCTGTGCCGCCGTTCGTGGACGTAATGGCGGTCGTGACGTTGTTAAACACTCCGGTCGTGGCGGATGCGACTGTCGTCGAGACCGTGCAACTGCTGTTGCCCGCAAGCGTTCCATTGGTGAGGCTGAGACTGCCTCCTAGTGAGGCGCCGGTGGCAGTTCCGCCGCAGGTATTGGAGGTGCCGGGTAGCAGCACGTTGCCCATACCACCGGCTGGGTACGTGTCAGCGAATGCGATACCGGAGAGCGTCGTCGAATTAGGGTTGGTGATGGTGATCGTGAGTACTGAGGTGCCCAAGACTCCCACGGGATTGGCCGAATAGGACATGGCGATCGTGGGCGGTACGAGCGAAGCCAGCACGGTCAAGCTCGCTGCATTGCTCGCCGAGCCGCTGCCTGTCCACTGGTCAGCGGAGACGCCACCCGCGGTGTTGGTGTAGACATTAACTGTGGATGCAGTCACAGCGACTGTGATGCTGCAGGAGCCGCTTGCGGCAATTGTGCCGCTGCTCAAGCTGAGCGTGCTGCTGCCGGCTGTTCCCCCAGCAACGCTACCGCCGCACGAGTTGGTCAAAGCGGGCGTTGTGGCTACCACCAGTCCAGACGGAAATGCATCGGCAAATGCAACGCTGGTCAGTGCATTGGAGTTTGCATTGGCTATGGTCAGTGTCAGCGTAGATGTCCCACCCACCGAAATGGAGGTCGGCGCGAACGCCTTGCTCACGGCAGGTACCACCCCGTGAGCCTGTGGCGGCACGGCCAGCAAGATCAGCAGAAGTGCCCATACGCGCTTCATTCGGGCCGCCCCGTAACCGGCTTCGCAATCGGTTTGCCGAAACGACCGGAGGCACCCTCCAGCAGGCTCTCGTCAAACTTGAACCGAATGCGCAGGTAAATACCCCGGTTCGAATAATCGTTGCCCGTCAGCACGTCCTCCCGATAGCCGAAAATATTCAAGCCGGCGGACAGCCACAGGTTGGCGGCCAGGTTGTAACCTGCTTCGACTCCGAAGCCAGTCTGGCGCGTGTGGAAGCCGTCGCTGAGCAATGCGCTCACGATAGCGCCAACGTCCCACTTCTTCGTCAGATCATAGGTTACGCGGGCGCTAACGAGCTGCGTTGCGGCATTGCTCCTGATCCCGTTCGAATCGTCCAACACCCACTTTGCCGCGACACGCATCGTGAGTACCGACCTGGCGCTCATCTGCGCATTGGCGCTGAGAGAGGCGATCTCGGTGATCTGCTTCAGGCTCTCCAGCACCTGGGTGTTATCGGTTTCGTAACGCTGCTCGAGAAGAGCCAGAAGGTTCCAGACGTCGCTGCCGGTGTCGCGATAGGCAACGCCTGCCTGCAAGCGCTGCTGCACTCGCTGGCCCCTTCCCGAGCCTGTATTGCGCTCGACTGCCAGGGCGTCACGGATCAGACCCGTCCAACTCTCTGTCAGCTTGTCGGCAACCCCGAAGGTCGTGAGCAGGCTCTCGGTGTTCGTGGCATCCCTGAGCTCGATGCGACCCGAACCCTTCCATAACGGGTTTGCGGTGTAGTCGACCCCTACCGAGCCGGCAATAGCCTCTTCATCGGTTGGACCCGATAATGTATGGACGCGCTCGAATGTCGTCGTCATGGCCAGCCCGGGCTCTATGGGCCATTTATTGCGCAACCCGATGGCTGCTTCGGACTCACCACCGGAGTAGGCATCGCGAATGCGGTATTCACTGAACACGCGGCCGTCCTGCATGTAATCAGTGTCGACACCGAACACAGTTGCATTCTGCTTCTGCACCGAGTTCAGTGAGTACGGACCACTCAGTGATGAGATGAGCTCATCACGGAAATACAGCCGCCCACGGTTGGCGACCTGATAATCGCCACCTACCGCGGCCAGGCGTTTATCTGAATCACGGACATCCTGTTCGTACTCCCCGTAGATGTTCGCCTGAGGCGCATACGGAACGGGTGTCGTCACTTTGAGGCGCAGGCTGTCAATGTCGGCCGGCGTTGCCCCGACACTGGTCGCCGATGCCGGCTCGGTGGTTTCGTGCGCCTTGCGGATGCCAGCCTCGACCTTGATCTTGTTGGGTAGCCGCTTCTCGACCGTAACAATGGCACCATCGCGTTTACCGCCCAGCGACTCGTCTTCGGAGTGCAGCGCTTCGCCGTGAACGCTCAGTGTGTCGTTGATTCTGTAGGCAATGCGTCCACCCGCCTCGTCATGGCCAGGGGAAACGCTCGCGCCCGGGTTGTTGAAGCTGCCATCCGTCTTATCCTCGTAAACGCGGTACTGCAGCTTGCCGTCGTCGTGTTTCACTTCCACGCGCTGTCCGGAGCCGCGTCCCGTGGAGAGATCGTCAGTCGTGGCATACTCGCCGATGACGTAGGTTTTCTGACCGAGTTTGACGACGGAGTTGGCGCCGGCCAATTTTGCGGGATTCGCAGGGTTCCGGTCATCTACGAACACGCCGCCGACTTCAATCCGGTTCGTCAGCTTGTATTGACCGTCGATTCCCGCTACCCAGAACTTCTCGCCGCCGGTGTTTACCTCATAGGTCACGCGTATCGATTGGGGGTTGAAGTTCGGGTCGAGACTGGGGAGCGGACCTTTCAACAAGAGGCGACCGGTCAGCGGCTCGATCTCGTAGTCACTGAAGCGCTGCACGGGCGTCGTTTGAATAATGAGCGACGGCTGATTGCGATCGCGCACCAACAATTCGACGCGCTCGCTGTTTTCCACCAGGTTGTCCGAAGAGAGCGTGAACGGGCCGGACGTGCCGTTTGCCGGCAGCTCATCGATGACCTGCGTGGTGCTGTCCTTGCTGGCGAATGCGTTGACGAGCATATTGCTGGTCTCGTAGTGCTCCTTGACGCCTGTCAGGCTGCGTGTGTAGTTCGACAACTGCCGCACATCACTGGTGGATTGGGTCGTGAGGTCGCCGTACAGCAGCCAGGAACGTCCCTTGTCGAGACGGACGTACAGACGGCTGGTGGATTGCGCATCGAAGCCTTTGATTGAGGAGTCGCCGTAGACGGGATAGAACCGGTCGGGCTGGATGTCCCGGAACAGGCGCTCGCGCGTGTCCTTGTCGGAGTCATAGCCGAGAGTCAGGAGGTAGTCGCCGCGGACTTTGCCTTTGAGGAATACCGCGGCACGCGCGGCCCCCGCGTTCCCCGCAAAGTTCTGCAGTTGTTGTTCGAAGCCGTCCTGGCTGCCTGCGGGCGTTAGCGCGCTGGAGCTCATGCGATGAAGGTTGAGCACCCCTTCAACCAGTCCACTGGCAATCATGGGTCGCAAATCCGGCAGGAACGTCACTTGGGTCTGGGCTTCGAGCGTCCCCGAAGTCGCGCGGACATCCGAGGTCCCCGGCTCCAACGGCGCAATCAAGCGGAATTCGCGGGAGCCGCCTTCGATGAAGACTTGAGTGCCGGGCTCACGCGGATCCAGGTCCTCCATGTCCCACTTTCCACGGCTTGCCTCGAGCGTGACGGGCGTTCGCACGGTAACAGGTGTGCCCTTCGCGTCCGTGAGACTCACCTGCACGCGGGCGGCGCTCGTGCCGTTGGCGGGTACTTCTTCCAGGACCTTCAGTGTCAGCTTGCCCAGCTGGTCAGGAGCGATGACTTCAATCGCCTGCTCGCCGCGAACGTTACCGAATTGATCGAGCAGCGTGACCTGGAGATGGTTGATTCCCGGTGTCAGGTCGACACCGAAGTACTCCCATGCCTGCAGTTGCTTGCTCGCGAGCACGCTCTTCTTGCCGACGCGCGTGGGTGATATCTCTTTGCCGTTCACACGCAGCACGAAAGCGGACCCCTGCGGGCCCTTGACCCGGATGTTGGTCTGTGCCACCGCCAGCACTGAGTGATCAGTGAGCCCGATGAATCCCAGGCTGTTGTCCAGCGTGGGCAACAGGGTCTCGAGAGCGGCTACCGGGGCCGCCCGCAGGGGCGCCGGAGGCAATGGGTTAAAGTTGGAGGCGACACTACTAAAGCCTCCAGGAGCAGCTACGGCGTCTGCGGTAGGGCTGGCGTTCGCGGCCAGAACGCCGCTCGCCGGTGACGCCCGGACGTCCGACAGAGGTTTCAGGCTGCTGTCGGCATCCAACTTTCCGAGAACCAGCCGATCCGGTGCCTTCTGTTTCTGATAGCGCAGAGTGATGTCGGTGAGCACATCAGGCACACAGGAGCTGACGGCGAAATTGGCCTCGTGCAACTCGCCGTTCTTCAGGTCGACAAAAACGCTGCCCGGGTCTCCCGCATTGCGATTCGAGAGCACTTCGAGTTGGGCGCCCTGGGGCAGGGAGGTTTTGTCGAGCTTCAGAACATGCGTCTTGGGAGTGATCCCGTAGAGGCTGTACTTGCCCTCCTCGTCAGTGATCACATACGTGCCATCCTCCAGGTACAGCCGTACGCCTGGAATCCCAGACTCATCCTCGTCATTGATCTGGTTGTGGTTACAGTCTAGGAAAACCTTACCGATGATGTACGCGTCATCACTGAACACGCCGCCATCGATCAAAACACCGGCTGTCGCGACATTCGAGACCGCAGACAGAACCTGTGCCTGGGCACGGTTGATTCCATCCCCCGACATCGAGCTCGGTCCCAACTTGACACGGTAGCTGAAGCTCGGAGGCGTGCCGGTCGTCGTCAGGGCCGGCAGCACAAAGGTGAGCGTGGTGGTCGATGCCGACTGCACCCCTTTGCCGAGTTTCGGATCGGCAATCGGGGCGCCATTCAGGCGCGCTGTACCGGGCTGGAAGATAAAGCCCGTCGGCAGGCGGTCGGTCAGCGTCCCACCGGCAGGCAAATCACCCCCGGCCTTGTCGGCTACCTTAATCGTGTAGTCCACGAAGTCACCGACTTCGGCATGCGTCTTCGAAGCGGTCTTCTGGACAAACAACCCGGTGATGGCGTGCGGGTCGAGCGGCACATCCATGGTGATCGGCCCAGTGGCTGCATCGACGGCAAATACACCGCCATAGGAGCCGCCCGCCTTCGGCCCTGTGGATACGATCCGCCGGCCCGGAGGCAGATCGGTGACCGCAGTGGCCGAGGGAAATCCGTACCCCAGGGGCGGTATGACGGAGAGGCAGTAGCTGCCCGGCGCGACGACGGGAAAATGGTATTCCCCTGTGGAATCGGTCGTGACGGTGGCGCTGGCGGGTTTGACCACGCCATCCACGAGCTCGTTGACCGTTGCCGGAGTCGTCGTGCAGGCATTCCCGGACGCGATCCACAGCGACACACTCGCATTCGCAATCGGCGCGTTGGTCTTGCTGTCAAAGATCACCCCGGCAGGGTCGATCAACGCCAAGGTCTGTTGGATTTTGACACCGCAGTCAGGAATTTCGGTGGTGACGACATCGCCATTGCTGCCCTCCAAGGTGCCATCGCCGACTTGAACGGGTGGCAGTCCCGTAGGAATCGGAGTCAGTTGAAACACCCCGGTGTTGGTGCCGGACTCAACGGCGTTGTAGGTTTCTCGGTCTCCGCTCGAGTCCGTGATGATCACAATGTGAGTTTCCCTGGTAGTGGGGTCGGCATTGCAGGCCGCCGCGGTTGCGCTTAGATACAGCGGGCTGCCGATGTCGACCGATGACACGGGCCGTTTGTAGTCGCTGCCATCGAAGGCCTGAATCGAGTTTGGGACGGTGGAAAGTGCAGTGCTGACCGGGTTTGAGGCGGTCGCCTGTTCGCCCCCACTCGTGTAGACCGTGGCAGTATTGGTAACCTGGGTATTGCCATTGACACCGGCATTGCCGTTCACATTGATTGTGAAGTTGCCGGAAATCTGGGCACCGGCTGCCAGAGTCGGCACCACAAATGCAACAGCGTCGACGGTTGTCAAACTGGCCGGCGGTTGGCTCACATAGGTTTGCGCCGGCGTTCCGGCGATGTGATACAGAGCCCGGACTCCCCCGGGCGAAGCAAGGTTGAAAGACAGGAATGTCGTATGGGCAGGCAACGGGTCGCGGACCACGACTGCCGTCGTGGAGGCGCCGTCGATGACCACCGCGGTTCCGTCGATTTGCGCCGCGGTCGTATTGGCCGCCACGAGGGAGTACGTCAGCGCGGCCATCGGCGCCGCGCTGGTGCTCGAAACGGCCAGCGAGAGCGAGACGGGCGATCCGCTCTCCAGCGAGCTCGGCGGGACAGTCAGGGTCACCGTGTTCGATTCTGTGCTGCGAGAGGAATTCGCGGCATCCTGGAAGCTGGCGGTCGCCTGGTTGGTGACCGGAGTGCCCGCCGGCGGGGTTGCAGATGCGTCGGCCACGACAAAAGCCGCGAATATCGCGGCAGTGATACGCAGGACTGCACCCAACCTGCGCCGGATGCCGGCCGTTTGCCGGCGATCCAGTCTGGTGTCAGCACATGGGCCGGTGCGCCGCTTGGTGCGAGGGTGGGTGCCCATCGCGCACTGCCCGTAGGCGGTTGCTGGTGCCCTACTCTATGGGTTGATCCTTGCGCAAAAGGTGAGATTGAAGGTCCCGGCGGATGCAAGGCTGGCCAGTGTTGCGGTCACTGTGCCCGTCGAGCCTTCCGTCGTCGCCGTGCCACCCACTGTCGCTCCGGCTGTTGCAGTCGGGGCGAAGCAGCTCGTGGCAGCTAGCGTTGTGTTTGAGGGGACGATGTCGCTGATGATCACGTTGGTGATCGAGCCACTCGTCGTATTGGTCGCGGTGATCTGATACGAGACACACTTGCCGGGCGCCGTATTGGGTCCGGCGGAAATGGCCGCCGTGCTGAATGGACCCGCCGCGAGCCCGGCGGCACAGGTTCCGGCGACCTGGGCCTTGCTCAACAGCAGCCCATTCGTGACTGAGGTCGTATCCGTAGTTGAGGTCGTCTGTGTGCCGCCATTGTAGGTCGCGGTCAAGGTCGTCACGTCGGCGGCGCTCCCGGTCGTGGCATGACCTGGGGCAAACACCCGGACAAAGAGGGTCTGACTCGTGTTCGCCGCGACTGCAAGAGTGGTCGAAGTCGAGATCAGGGTATCCGTCCCGGCGTCGTACACACCGTTGGCGTTCGTGTCGACGTAAGCCTGTGAGGTCCAACCAGCCGTCGACTGGCTGTCGCTGAGGAAACCAGTCGTAAAAGTGACGTTCTCACTCGAATTGCCCGAGTTCTTCAGAGTATGGACGTACGTGACGGTGTTGCCGGGGAAAGTCTGTTGGGAACCATTCGGTGCCAGCGTAATGTTATGCGCCGCACTGAGGGTGACGGCATCGACAATTGTGTCGGTAGACGCTGGGGTAACCGGCGACTGAGCCCGGAACGTGAAATTGGTGGTACCGGGCGTCGCGTTGCCTGAATTGATCGTCGGCACCGTGACCACGGCGCAGATCAGCTTGTTGGAACCGGCCGCTATGGGACCTGTGTTCGTGAGGACCGTCCCCAAAGTCGCGCAAGTACCTGCGCCGCCATCATTGTAGAAGGCAACCGCGTATCCGGTCGGGATCGTCGATGTTGTGGCGAGATCGTAAGTGTCGGACGCGCCGCTGGAGTTGTTCACATACAGCTTGAACGCACTTGTCGCCGTGGCAGTAGCCGTTGCGGTCACTGTATTCGTGGTGACGACAGTTGCTGTACCTGCGCCGAAGCCCGTCGTGGCCGCATTGCCAGCCGCGGCTGTGCCGGCCGGCGTGCTGTCGGACCGCGCGGTGCCGGCAGTCAGGTCGACGGTGTTGTTCGTAATCGCCGTCAGGGTGTCGGTCGCAGTCGCTGTCTTCGTCGGATCGAATTTTGATGTGGCCGTCTTGGTCACTGCATACGGGCCACCGGTTGCGTTGGTGGGCAGTGTGGCCTTCAATATGACAGTGAAGCTGGCGCCCGGAGCCACAGGACCCGTGTCCGGCGTCCCGTTTCCGTTGCTGTCGAGGAGCGTTGTGGTGCCGTCGCTCTGGTACAGGGCGAAGGTGGTGCCTGTGGGGAAGTTGTTGCCCGATGCGCCTACGATCGGGTACGTGACGTCAAAGCTGTCAGTTCCCGAGCCATTGTTCGTGATGACGTTGCTGAAACTGACCGTAGCGCCCTGGGCGGCAGAAGCGACAGTCTGGCCGTTGGCGGAGACAGTTGCGGCCTGCAGCACCCGGTAGACTGCTGAGTTCGTGCTGGTCGCCGTGGTCTGCTGATCCGTCCTGAAGGTCGCTGTATTCGTGGTCGCGGCCTGGTTCGACGGCGTCGTCGGGGTGAGGCCGGAATTGATATTGACCTGGAACGTCACCGTACCCGAAGTTCCGGCGGCAACGCTGGCGATGGTTGCCACGACCGTGCCAGGAGTTGTCCCGGCGTCATAGTTGATGCCCGCCGGATCGCCGCCCGCCGCATCAGTCATGGCAGTCGAACCTGAGCCGCTCCACCGACCGGAACTGGCGACATACGTCATGCCCGACGGCAGAACGTCGGTAATGATCAGATTGGTGGCTGCGGCCGTACCCGCGTTTGAATACGACAAGGTCACAGTAATCGCGGCGGAGGACGGCGATGCACCGCTGTTCACACTCAGTGCCTTCGTGACATTCAACACCGATGCTTGAACCGTCGTCGTATCTGTATTTGAGGTGCTGTTGCTGCCTGTGTCGGAGACAGGAACCGAAACCGTTCCCGTTGTCCCTGCGGTGGCTGATGCGGGGATGGTTGCAGCAACGACGAAGTTGAACTGATCGCCGGCACCCAGTTGGGGAGAGGATGTGATTGCGGTGAAGTTGTCCGGTACGCCGTCGCCGTTCGCGTCGACGTAGTAAGTCAGACCGGTTTGAGTGACAGTACCGCCAGCCACCAATGTGTTCAAGGCGTACGTGTCAGTGCCATTACCGGTGTTGGTAATCGTGTGCGGGAAGTAGACCGTCTGGCCCGGAGTTCCGGTCTTCGCACTGTTCGCCGTCAGGGTAAATGACTTCACCTGTGAGACCGTTGTCTGTACGAGGTTTGACGATGCAGTGCGAGTGGTACCTGTGGAATCCAGGTAGGTAGCCGTGGCCTGATTGCCGATTACGGTGCCGGCCGGCGGTGCCGCTTCGGCGACGTACGCCGTTGCGAGCAACAGCGTCGCGGTGATGGCCACGATCAATACACTCAGGATTCTCATGTACACCCCGTTATGCGAGACGTCTGGTTAGTGAGCTGGCTTGGCTACGCCGGGCTGGGTTGACAATTTGGCTCGCGCAGCCACCTGCAGCGTCTTGCCGGCCGCCAGGTCCTGCGACGGCCAGCGCAGGAAGCGGTACTCGCGATACGGAATCGGTTGGTCGGCCAGCTTGCCGTTGGTTTCAATTACTTTCCGGGTCAGCGGCATCGGTGCGAAGTGGGTGCCGTCGGTGCTTGCGAGGGCACCTGCCGGCAATGCCGAGGCGGGTACCAGCTCTGTCCCGTCAGGAATGGGCAGCGTCGCGGCGAGCTGCCGGATCACATGCGCGCTGTTATTGTGATATTCCGCGACGTACTCGAGCACGTCGCCGGGCTTGGCCGCGTCCGCCGGCTGATGCGACTCGGTGCCGTCGGCCGCGGGGACGATGCGCGTCACGCGCAGCGTCGTGCTCAGATCGCCCATCGCCTGTGCAAACGCACAAGCCGACATAACACACAACAATACAAACGGCTGGACTTGCTTAGGACTCAACATGAATTGCCCCGCTTTAGATGAGCAGGGCGAGTCTATGTATGAGTACCTGGCCTGTTACGTGACGGTGCCCCCAAATGGTGCTATGCGGGCTCGAACAGGTTCATTAAGTTTGAACGGCGCACGCTTCGATGCGGCTGCGCATGAAGCGCTGCTCGGTTGGATTGCGGGCCAGTTGCAAAGCAGTCCTGAAGTGTTGGAATGCGAGGCCGTGTCGGCCGCATTGTAATTCCAACTCACCGAGCGCCATCGGGTAGAACGGGTAGGTGCGCAGCCGCTCGCTGTCGTGGATGGCATGAATTGCCGTGAGCCCTTCCTCAGGTCCCGCATGCTGCGCAATAGCAATTGCCCTGTTGAGCGCGATTACCGGTGACGGCCGGATCCGCAACAACGTGTCATAAAGGGCAATGACCTGTGCCCAGTTGGTTGCTTGCGCCGTTGGCGCGGAGGCGTGGCACCACGCGATCGCCGCCTCGACGTGATACTCACTCACCACTTCGCCGGTCGCGGACTCCTCCAGGAGCCTCTGGCCTTCCTGGATGAGCTCAGCGTTCCATTGCGAGCGGTCCTGGTCAGACAACAGGCTGAGACTGCCGGCCTCATCCACCCGCGATGGCATTCGGGCCGCGTGCAGGTACATGAGCGCCAGCAGCGCGAGAGTGGGCGGGGTCGCCGCCAACGGGTGATCGCGCAGAAGTGTCGCGAGACGCATGGCTTCACGGCACAGCTCAACTCGTACCGCCGTCTTCGTGTTGGCTCCGTGGTAACCCTCGTTGAACAGCAGGTACAAAGCCCGGTGAACGGCTGACAGTCGCGAACAGAAGTCCTCGGTCCCCGCGAGCTCGAAGAGCTGGGTAGCGCTCGCCAGGACTTTTTTGGCGCGGGTGATGCGCTTTTCGGCGGCGGCGGCACTACACAGGAAGGCGTTTGATATCTCACCGACACTGAATCCGCACAGGATGTGCAGGATCAAGGCCACCTGGGCTTCTTCAGTGAGCCGCGGATCGACACACGAGAACATCATGCGCAGCTCATCGTCCTGGATCGCATGGGGCCCGAAGGCCGCCTCTATCGTTGGACGGAAAGTCCACTCCGATTCCAGGAGGCGCGTTATTTCGGGAGCGAACGTTCGTGCAGTTCGCTCCCTCCTCAGAACGTCTACCGCATGGTTCTTTGCGGTGGTCATCAGCCAGGCGGACGGGTTGTCGGGCATGCCGTGGTGTTTCCACACCTCCAGCGCCCGGCACAGCGCGTCCTGCATGACATCTTCCGCCAATGCGAGGTTGTGAAATCCAAAGACGCGAGTCAGGGCGGCAATCATGCGCCCTGACTCACGGCGGAACAGATGCTCGACCGGGTCGCTCACATCTTCATGATGGGCCGGACTTCGACGGCGCCACCGCGCTCGAGGATCGGACAACCCTTGGACAACTCCGCCGCCTGGGCCAGATCCTTCGCCTCAACCAGGCTGAACCCACCCACCAGGTCCTTCTCCGCATAAGGTCCATCGGTGACGTTCTTGCCGCCGGCGCTCACCAGTTTCCCGGTCGGCTCCAGGGGATGGCCGCGATCCTTGAGATGGCCCTTTTCGGCCAGTCCCTGCATCCAGGTCATCCATTTCTGCATGACCGCCTGGATTTCCTCGGGCGACTGCTTCGACCAGTCACCGCTACCGCCCCGATAAACGTACAGAAACTCGCTCATGACGCATTCCCTCATGGTTGTGAAACGCCCTCTAGACGTTTGAGCGGCGCGCCGGCGGACATCCCCCCTGCGGGGGCTCACGGCCCCTTCAGGAGTGAGCCGGAACCAGCTTCTGCAGCTGTTGGGCGAGCAAGTCACCCATCTCCCCAATGGTCTGGGGCTTCCAGATCACCTCGCGGATGCCGATCGCCCGCGCCTGCTCCACATCCTCGCTGCGAACGTAGCCGGTTGCGAGCAAGACTGGAATATCAGGACGGATCTGCAGGATCTGACGCGACACTTCCATGCCGCTCATCCCGGGCATGGACAGGTCCGTGAGCACCAGATCAAAGTCCTGGGGAGCGGCTGCAAAGGCCGCCAGCGCTTCGTCCGGGTTCTTGAAACCGGTGACCCGGTATCCCATACGCTCGAGCATCCGTTTGGCCAGTATCACCAGCGACTCTTCGTCGTCGAGATAGAGGATGCGCTCGCCCCGGCCGTGAAGCGACGCGGCCTTCTTCGCTGGCTGCGCCACCTGCGCCTGGCTGTTGGCAGCGGGGAAATACAAGTGAAACCGCGTTCCCCGATTCAACTCGCTGTACACGCTGATGGCGGCGTCGTGGTTCTTGAGGATTCCACGTACGACGGACAGGCCGAGGCCCGTTCCGGCACTCGGTGCCTTGGTAGTGAAGAACGGCTCGAAGATGCGCTCCATCACCTCGCGCGTCATGCCCATTCCGTTGTCGCTGAATCGCAAGCGGACGTAGCGGCCCTCCCGCAGGTCCGGCGATGTGGCTGCGAGAGTGGAATCCACATGCACCGACTCCATTCGAACCTCTATGTAGCCGGGTTGCCGCCCGATGGCATGCGAGGCATTGATGCCCAGGTTCGCGATGATCTGGTGCACCTGGTTCGGATCCACCAGCACCGGCGGCAACACCTCGAGCGGATCATGAAAGCGAATGTCGATTTCCGCGGGCAGCGTGGCACGCAGCAGCTTCATTCCCTCCTTGACCACGGTTTCGAGCTGCAGAATCCTGCGATCCTGGTCCTGGCGGCTGCCGAAGGTCAGGATCTGGCGAACCAGCGCGGTGGCGCGATTGCAAGCATTCTCCATGTCTGCCACCGAGGTCATCACTTCCGCGTTGGCAGCGACTTCGGCGCGAACTATGGCCAGGTTACCGCGCAACATGGCGAGGATGTTGTTGAAGTCGTGCGCAATGCCACCAGCCAACGTGCCGAGCGCATCGAGCTTCTGTGCCTGGCGCTCCTGCGCCTCGAGGCGCCGGTTCTCGGTGATATCTCTCACGACCCCGATGAACCGAATCGCAACTCCCTCTTTGTCATACACGTAGACGCCGTTTGACGAGATCCAGCGCACGACTTCGTCGTTGGCACGAACGATTCGATGTTCACAACGAAATGGAACGTGGTTGACCTTGGCGTGTGCCAGCGTGTTGCGCACGTACTCGCGATCTTCCGGATAGATCTGGCGGTTGATCATTCCGGCATCGAGTTGCGTGCCGGTCCGATGCCCGAGGATGGTGTGCAGGCGTTCATTCCAGATCGCCGTGTTACCCTGCAAATCATGATCGAGGGCCCCCAGTTCCGCGCCCTCGAGCGCGAGGCGCTGCCGTTCCTCGCTCGCCTGCAAAGCCGTCTGGGCCGCGCGCGCCGCCGAGGCATCCTTGAATACAATCACCACGCCCTGGATGTCGCCCTTGTCATCCCTGATGGGTGCGCCGCTGTCTTCGACGGGAAATTCGCTGCCGTCCCGACTGATCAACACCGCATGGCCCGGCCGGCCGGCGAGTGTCGCCTGGCGTAAGACCTGCGCGACAGGACTTTCGGCAGGCTCGCGACCGCCGACGCCCACGACCCGGAACACCTCTTCAACCGAGCGGCCTCGTGCTTCAGCCTGGGACCAACCGGTCAACTCGGCGGCCACCGGATTGAGGAAGCGGATGGCGCCAGCGGCATCCGTTGCAATGACTCCATCGCCAATGCTCTTCAATGTTGTACCGAGCCAGCGCTCGCTGGCCCGGATCTTGGTGCCGGCCCGGCGACTCACCATGACGAGAAGCAGCACGAGCCCGGCGGCGATTCCTGACATGCTTACGGTCGAGATGAGCGCCACTTCCCGGGCGTTCACCGATGTCCGCAGGCGTTGCGCCAGTCGCGCATCCTCGTACGACTGCATAACGGCAATCTGCGCCCGAAACGAATCCATCAGCTTTTTGGCTTCGCTCGAGGCACGCGGCGGCGGCGGCATGACAAACGTACCAGCGCGGATCTGGCCGACCACGGTATTCAGGCGATCCAGCCGTGCGCGGGCCAGGCGATCGAGGTCCCGGAACCGGGTGAGCTGCGTCGGACTATCGCTCAGGAGCTGAGTCAGGGACTGGAGATTGGAGTCGAGCTCGGGCCGCGCGCGGACATAAGGCTCGAGAAAAGGCTCTTCGTGCGTGATCAGATAACCGCGGACGGCCGACTCGGCGTCCTGTACGGTCGACAATGTTCGCTGCAATGCATAACGAACCCGTTCGGAGCGACTGACAAACCCGGATGCATCGCTCAGCATCTGCACACGGGTGTAGGTGACCGTCCCGGCGATTGCAAGGGCCGCAATGGTCGCCACTCCAACCGCGATCACATGCTCTGAAATCCGATCTGGCATCCGGTCGCATGCTTACACGCGGTGCGCACTCTTGTCGATAAACGGACTGGACTTGAACAATCCTGCTGTTGTGCAGCGTTCACGTCGCTCTTTGCCTTGTGGGCGCCGCGTCAAGCGGAATAAACTCCCCTGCAGTCAATACCGGCAGCGAAACACGAGGTTCGCATGACTGAAGTCAACCGGCGCCAGTTCCTCAAAATCACCGGCGCCACGCTTGCCGGGTCGAGCCTGGCGCTCATGGGGTTCTCGCCAACCGCGGCTGTCGCCGAGGTCCGCGAGTTCAAACTTCTGCGGACTACGGAGACGCGTAACACGTGCCCGTACTGCGCAGTTGCCTGCGGCGTAGTGATGTATGGATTAGGCGATGGGGCGAAGAACGCCAAGTCCTCCATCATCCACATCGAGGGCGATCCGGATCATCCGGTCAATCGCGGCACCCTGTGTCCGAAAGGCGCGGGTCTGCTCGATTTCGTGCACAGCCCGAGCCGCTTGCAGCGACCTGAATATCGCGCGCCGGGATCCGACAAGTGGGTCGCCATTTCCTGGGATGACGCGCTCGATCGCATTGCGAAGCTCCTGAAGGCCGATCGCGATGCCAACTTCATCCCGAAGAATGCGCAGGGTGGAACGGTCAACCGCTGGTTGACGACGGGCATGCTGGCAGCGTCTGCGAGTAGCAATGAGGTCGGTTACCTCACGGCGAAAGTCATTCGCAGCCTGGGAATGTTGCCTTTCGACAATCAGGCGCGTGTGTGACACGGCCCGACGGTGGCAGGTCTTGCCCCGACGTTTGGCCGTGGAGCGATGACGAATCACTGGGTCGACATCAAGAATGCCGACCTGATCCTGATCATGGGCGGCAATGCGGCCGAGGCTCACCCCTGCGGCTTCAAATGGGTCACCGAGGCGAAGGCGCACAATAAGGCGCGTCTCATCGTCGTGGATCCGCGCTTTACCCGCTCGGCCTCGGTGGCCGATGTCTACGCGCCGATTCGCACCGGAACCGACATCGTGTTCCTGGGCGCTGTCGTCAACTATTTGCTGACGACCGACCAGATCCAGCACGAGTACGTGAAGAACTACACGGACTTCACGTTCATCGTGCGCGAGGACTTTACCTTCGACGAGGGTATCTACTCCGGCTACGACCCACAGGCCCGCAAGTACGACAAACACACCTGGGACTATGAGATGGGCGCGGATGGGTTCGTGAAAACGGATCCGACCCTGGCGCACCCGCGCTGCGTGTTTCAGTTGATGAAGCAACATTATGCCCGGTATACGCCGGAGATGGTGGAGCGTGTCTGCGGTACACCGAAGGAGAAGTTCACCCAAATTGCAGAAATGATGGCGTCAACCGCGACACCGACGCGCGCGATGACGATCATGTATGCGTTGGGCTGGACTCAACACTCCACCGGCTCACAGATGATCCGCCAGGGCGCAATGGTGCAGCTCCTGTTGGGTAACATCGGAATCGCCGGCGGCGGCATGAACGCGCTGCGCGGCCACTCCAACATCCAGGGCCTGACGGACCTGGGACTGATGACGCAATTGCTGCCTGGCTATCTCAACCTGCCGGTCGACAGCGAGCAGACCTGGGAGCAGTTCGTCGCCGCCCGCACCCAGAAACCCCTGCGCCCGAACCAGTTGAGCTACTACCAGAACGCCGACAAGTTCCTGGTCAGCCTGATGAAGACCTGGTGGGGAAATGCCGCCACGGCGGACAACCATTGGGCTTTCGACTACCTGCCGAAGCTCGACAAGTACTACGACATGATGCAGGCGTTCGAGCTGATGAATCAGGGCAAGATGACGGGCTACATCTGCCAGGGATTCAATCCCCTCGCCGCCTCCCCGGGCAAATACAAGCAGAACCTGGGGCTGGCGAAGCTGAAGTTCCTCGTCATCATGGATCCGCTGGCCACCGAAACTTCCGAGTTCTGGCGCAACTACGGCGAACACAACGACGTCGACTCCTCGAAGATCCAGACCGAGGTGTTCCGGCTGCCGACCAACTGCTTTGCGGAGGAGGAAGGCTCGCTGACCAACTCCTCCCGCTGGTTGCAATGGCATTGGAAAGGTGCCGAGCCGCCGGCTGAAGCCCGTTCGGATCTGCAGATCATGGGCGGCATCTTCACGCGGATGCGCAAGCTGTATCAGACCGAAGGCGGTGCTTTCCCCGATCCAATTGTGAACCTCACCTGGCCGTACTCCGATCCTGACAGCCCGTCTGCGGTCGAGCTCGCAAAGGAGTACTCGGGCAAGGCCCTGAAGGACCTGGCCGACCCGAAGGATCCGACCAAAATCACTCGCAAGGCGGGCGAGCAGTTGGCTGGTTTCGCTGAGCTGCGCAATGACGGCTCTACCACCAGTGGCTGCTGGATCTTCTGCGGCGCCTGGGGTCCGAACGGCAACAACATGGCGCGTCGCGATAACTCCGATCCGACGGGCATCGGACAGACCCTGAACTGGGCGTTCGCGTGGCCGGCCAACCGGCGTGTGTTGTACAACCGCGCCTCGTGCGATTTGAACGGCAAACCGTTCAACCCGCAGCGCTCGCTCATTTCCTGGAATGGCACCAGCTGGGGTGGCGCCGACGTACCGGACTTCAAGGTGGACGAGGATCCCACGCATGGCATGGGTCCTTTCATCATGACCCCCGAGGGCGTGGCGCGGTTCTTTGCGCGCGGCGGAATGACCGAGGGTCCATTCCCCGAGCATTACGAGCCGTTTGAGACGCCGCTGGCGAGCAATCCGCTCAGCCCGAAGAATGTCTTGTCCTTGAACAACCCTGCGGCACGCGTGTTTGATGACGACCGCAAGGCGTTCGGCAAACCTGACAAGTTCCCGCACGCGGCCACGACCTACCGCCTGACCGAACACTTCCATTACTGGACCAAGCACGTTCGGCTGAATGCCATCATTCAACCGGAGCAATTTGTGGAGATCGGCGACGCGCTCGGCAAAGAGCTGGGTATTGTCTCGGGTGACACAGTCAAAGTGTCGTCCAACCGCGGTTACATCAAGGCCGTTGCTGTCGTGACCAAGCGTTTACGGGCGCTGACGATTGATGGGAAGACGCTGCATCACGTCGGCATTCCGATTCACTGGGGGTTCATGGGACTCGCGAAGCCGGGGTTCCTCGCCAATACACTGACACCGGTCGTGGGGGATGCCAATTCCTACACTCCGGAGTTCAAATCCTTTCTCGTGCACGTCGAGAAGTTGTAGGAAATCGCCATGGCACTGCAATCACTCGACATCATCCGCCGCTCGGCCACCACGCTGCCGGAACCCGAGATTCGTCTCGGCACCGGCACACAACACGTGGCCAAGCTCATTGACACGACCAAGTGCATCGGCTGCAAGGCCTGCCAGGTCGCCTGCATGGAATGGAACGATCTGCGCGATGAGATCGGAACCAACATCGGGCAGTACCAGAACCCGCATGATTTGACTGCGAGCTCGTGGACCTTGATGCGCTTCGCGGAGGTCGAAAACACGAAGGGCGACCTGGAGTGGCTCATCCGCAAGGATGGCTGCATGCACTGCCAGGACCCCGGCTGTCTCAAGGCGTGTCCGTCGCCGGGCGCGATCGTGCAATACGCCAACGGCATCGTAGATTTCCACGAGGAGAACTGCATCGGCTGCGGCTACTGCATCACCGGCTGCCCGTTCGACGTGCCGCGGATCTCGAAGAAGGATCACAAGGCCTACAAGTGCACGCTGTGCTCGGATCGCGTGTCAGTGGGCCTCGAGCCCGCCTGCATCAAGTCCTGTCCCACCGGTGCGCTCGTGTTCGGCACCAAGGAAGACATGAAGCTCCACGCGGAGGAGCGGATCGAGGATCTGAAGACACGCGGCTTCGAGAATGCGGGTCTATACGATCCGCCGGGCGTGAGCGGTACACACGTCATGTACGTGTTGCATCATGCCGATCAGCCGGAGCTGTACAACGGGTTGCCGAAGGATCCGCACATCAGCCCGACGGTGCGGTTGTGGAAGGGATTCGCGAAGCCGCTGGGCCTGGCTGCCATGGCACTGACGGCACTGGTTGGATTCTTCCATTTCATCCGTGTTGGACCCAACGAGACCGACGCTGGGGATGAAGCGGCCGCCGCCGACATGGCGCGTTCAGACGGAACGGGGAAAGCACCATGAGCGATACCTCTATCGGTCACAGCACGGGCGAGACAGGACACGGCTCGCCGCATCGGTTGGACACGATTGTCCGATATTCGGCGAACGATCGAACCAACCATTGGCTGACGGCCATTGCGTTCGTGCTTGCCGCGCTGTCGGGGTTGGCCCTGTTTCACCCGGCTCTGTTTGGCCTGAGCGGCTTGTTTGGGGGCGGGCCGTGGACGCGGATACTGCATCCCTTCATCGGGCTGTTCATGGTTGCCGCGTTTGTGTTTCTCGCGGGGCGCATGTGGAGCCACAACTTCATGAAGCCGCGCGATTGGCAGTGGATGCGCCAGATCCGGGATGTGGTGGTGAACCGCGAGGACCGGCTGCCTGAAGTGGGGAAGTACAATGCCGGCCAGAAGATGCTGTTCTGGGTGCTGGTGCTGTGCATGACCGGGTTGTTTCTGACCGGCTTTGTCATCTGGCGGGCGTATTTCGCCTTTTATTTTCCCATCGACGTGGTTCGTATTGCGTCGATCGTGCACGCGCTGTGCGCGTTTGTGCTGATCTGTTCCATCATTGTGCACATCTATGCGGCCATCTGGGTGAAAGGCTCCGTACACGCAATGACCCGGGGGACGGTGACACCGGGGTGGGCCTGGAAGCATCATCGGGCCTGGTACCGCGAGATGATTCATGCAGCGAATTCTAGATCCCGCACAGATTGAGGCGTTTGCCGAGCGGTCGATTCCGCGTGTGCGGTTGCCGGACCCGGCTGTCTTTGGGCAGCGGGCTGAACGGCTTCGCTCGCTGAGCTCGAACCACGCACTGCGTGAGTATTTGCTGCTGATGGCCGCGCTGGCGGACGCACAGCAGGTGCAGTTCGATTCGCTCCGCTCTGCGTTGGTGACTGAGGGGTTTGCTCAGCACATCGGGCAGCAGATCGAATTGGCACAGACTCACCGGATGCCTCTGCTGCAAGCGGCGGGCTGGCCTAGACAAGACCGGTGGCGCACGGTCCTTCGGGCGCTTTGTGGCGCGCTTGTCGATGGTCGAACGAGCTTGGGGACGACGACGGGGCGGTCGTCGTCCACCGGCCGTGGCGTGTCGACGCCGCCAGGCGCCTCCCCCGGTGGCTCTCGCACTTCGACTGACAACGGCGGCGAAACAGGCGCAACGCCGAACGAAGCCGGTCGCCATTCTCGGTCCTCATCTGGCGCAGACGCGGCGGGCGCTTTTCCGGCAGCGGTTTATGCGCTCTGCGAGCGGATCATTGCTGCTCCGGACGCCGAGCTCGATGCTCAGGCGGATCTGTTGATTGCCGCTCGCGCCGACGGCGTGGATGGCCAGGCGGCACCCTTCATCATGGCCGCGCTGCAGGTCTATTGGGCCGCGATGGCGAGCACCCTACGGGTGACCGACGTCGCCCAGCTCGACGTGCCCACGGTGTGCCCCGTCTGCGGCTCCCTGCCTGTCGCCAGCGTCGTCCGATCTGACAAACGCGGCCCCCAGGGATACCGCTATTTGCACTGCGGCCTCTGCGAAACCGAGTGGCACATGGTGCGCATCACTTGCAGCCATTGCCTCACCACCGAAGGCATCACCTACAACGCCATCGAAGGCGGCTCCGAAGCCGTCCGGGCAGAGACTTGTGGCAAATGCCACACTTACCGCAAGATTCTCTACCAGGAAAAGGACACAGGCGTGGAGCCCGTGGCAGACGATCTCGCTAGCCTCGCCCTCGACCTCCTCATGACCGAGGAAGGCTTCCATCGCGGCAGCGGTAACCCGCTGCTCTGGCAGACCTCGGAAACCTGAGTGGATGCGCCCCGCGCCACGCCGGCCAACATCCCTTCAGTAGATCGCTTACTCAACAGTGCAGCGTTCTCAGCTGTCCTCAGCCGTTACGGACACACGCGAGTCGTAGCCGAACTCCGTATGTATTTGGACTCCCTTCGGCCCGCCGCTTTAGCCGGTAGCCTCGACGCTTCGGCTATCTCTGAAGCGTCCATCAGCTCCCAGCTACAAGCGATCCTGGATGCGAGTGCCGCCCCTGCCCTGCGATCCGTGTTCAACCTCACCGGTACGGTGCTCCATACCAACCTCGGCCGGGCTGTGCTGCCTGAAGAGGCTGTCGCCGCTGTGTTGCAGTCCATGCGTACGCCGGTGAACCTGGAATACGACCTGGCCACCGGACGACGAGGCGAGCGGGACACGCTGGTGGAGAAGTTGCTTTGCGACCTCACAGGCGCGGAAGCCGCGACGGTTGTCAACAATAATGCCGCGGCTGTGCTGCTGATGTTGAGCGCGCTGGCTGCACGTCGCGATGTGATTGTGTCGCGGGGCGAGCTCGTTGAGATCGGTGGCTCGTTCCGGATCCCGGACATCATGCGGCAGGCCGGCGCGAAGCTGGTTGAGGTGGGGACAACCAACCGGACTCATTTGGCTGATTACGCGGATGCCATTGGCACGCGCACGGGCCTGCTGATGAAGGTTCATACCAGCAACTATGAGATTTCGGGATTCACCAACAGTGTGTCCATCCCGGAGCTGGCGCAGTTGGGACATGCGCAATCGGTGCCGGTCGCCGCGGACCTGGGTAGTGGTTCGCTGGTCGACATGACCGTTTGGGGGCTGCCCAAGGAGCCCACCGTCCAGGAAACCGTAGCGTCGGGCGCCAATCTCGTCACCTTCAGCGGTGACAAGTTGTTGGGCGGCCCGCAAGCGGGGCTCATTGTCGGGCGGGCCGACTTGATCGGGAAGATCCGCAAGCATCCGCTCAAACGAGCGTTGCGCGTTGGCAAGCTCACTCTGGCGGCGCTGGAGCCGGTGCTGTCGTTGTACCGCAGCCCTGAGTTTCTACCAGAGCGCCTGACCACGTTGAAGCTGTTGACGCGGCCTGCGTCCGAGATGCAGGCGCAGGCTCTCCGTTTGCGCCCCATCCTGCAGTCAGCTGTCGGCGAAGGATACGAAGTCACTGACGCCCCCCTCGCCAGCCAAATCGGCAGCGGCGCGCTGCCTGTCGATCGGTTGGCGAGCCATGGGTTGGCCATTCGGGTGATCAAAGGCAAGCGCGGCAGCCTCGATCGCCTCGAGGGTGAACTCCGAGGGTTATCACGTCCGGTTATTGGCCGCGTCGCCGACAAGACGTTGTGGCTCGACCTACGATGTCTGCTCCCGGCAGACGCGGCAGAGTTTGAGAGGCAGTTGGCCGAACTAACGCGCACGCACAGCGCAAACGTCAACCCGGGCGGCACCGGCTCGCATACGCCATGATCATCGGGGCACCAGGTCAACGCGCGCGTTCGAAGGACGCCGATGCGCGTGGCTGCGGAAAGGGAGCGCAGTCGGTCCCAGATGCACCGGGCAAGCCTGCTACCGGCCTAGACGCAGGCACTCGCCCGATATGATCGTCGGGACGGCGGGTCATATTGACCACGGCAAGACGACGCTGGTGCGTGCGTTGACGGGGGTTGATACTGATCGGCTCAAGGAGGAAAAGGCGCGCGGTATCTCCATCGAGCTCGGGTATGCCTATACGCCACTGAGTGACGGCGACATCCTCGGGTTCGTGGACGTTCCTGGTCACGAGCGCCTCGTGCACACGATGGCTGCCGGCGCCTGCGGCATCGACTTCGCGCTGTTGGTAATCGCCGCTGACGACGGCGTCATGCCCCAGACACGCGAGCACGTCGCCATCCTCCAACTCTTCGGCGTCACCCGTGGCGCCGTCGCACTGACAAAAGTCGACCGCGTCGACGACGCTCGCCTCCACGCTGTCGAAGCCGAAATCGCCGCGTTCCTCAGCAACACAGCGTTCCACGACGCCCCACTCTTCCGCGTAAACGCTACCGCCGCCGTCAATCCGCTCACGGGTGCCGCCCCTGCGCCCGCAGCGGCCGAACATGTGCGGAACCAAGGGATTTCCGCGCTGCGAGCCCATTTGGAGCGCGTGGCTCGCGATGTTGGTGCCGCCCGAGGGCACACCGATGGGCGGTTGTTTCGACTTGCGATTGATCGCGTGTTTACGTTGGCGGGGCACGGCACCGTCGTGGCGGGAACGGTTTTTTCCGGGTCTGTGCGCGTCGGGGATGAGGTCGTAATTTTCCCGGCTGGCATATCGGTGCGGGTGCGCAGCATTCACTCGCAAAATCGACCTGCTGAAGTGGGTAACACGGGTGAACGTTGCGCACTCAATGTCACCGGTGTCGAGAAAAGCGCTGTCAAACGCGGTGACTGGCTTGCCGATTCGCGAGCACTCTCCCCTACCACGCGGATTGACGTACGTGTAGAACTTCTCCCAGACACCAACGCTGTGTTGAAATCGTGGGCTCCTGTGCATTTTCACCACGGCGCTGCGCATGCAACCGCTCACGTGGTGCCACTCGATGGGGCCGCGATCACGCAAGGCGATCATCGTTATGCGCAGGTGGTGTTTGAAACACCGGTCTGCGCATTGCCCGGTGATCGCTTCATTATTCGCGACGCTGGCGCCACTCACACCATCGGTGGTGGTGTTGTCCTCGACCCATTCGCACAGTCCCGCAAACGACGCTCCGTTGAGCGACTGCGCTACTTGCGCGCCCTTGAAGGGATTCACACTGACCTGGTTCCGCTCCTCGCGGAATCTCCCTGCGGAATCAAGGAGTCTGAGCTCGTTCGACTCACGGGGCGTTCGCTCGAATACCTCCCAACCGACGCCATGACAGTCGACGGCGCCCGTGAGCGGCACGTGATTCTGAAGTCTGTGTGGCAGGAACTTCGCAATCGGGCCATCAATGCGCTCGGCGAGTTTCACACAGCCTCACCTGAAGAGCCGGGCCCCGATATCGGGCGCCTGCGGCGCATCGCGTTGCCACAGGTCCCGCACGATCTCTGGCGTGTCCTGATAGCAGAATTGGCGCGGGACGGAGCCGTCGTCCGCAGTGACCCTTGGGTTCACCTCCCTGGTCACGCCGTAACACTATCGGCGCCAGAAGCAGCGCTTGCCGCAAGACTTCAGCCACTGATCGCTGCGGGACGTTTCAACCCACCGTGGGTGCGTGACCTTGCCGGCAGAGTCAAAGCATCTGAGGACGACGTCCGCCAAGTGCTAAGGAAGCAGGTAACGCAGGGGGCGCTGTACCAAGTAGTGCGTGACTTGTTTTACGACCGTAAGTGCGTAGACGAGCTAGCGACAGTGGTGACGACCCTTGCTCGAGACCACGGCACCGTCGAGGCCGCGCAATATCGCGATGCTGTCGGCCTTGGCCGCAAGCGGGCCATCCAGATCCTGGAGTTCTTCGACCGCGTAGGCCACACACGCCGCTTCCGCGATTCGCGAGTCCTGCGCCCCGACAGCACCTGGCATACCCGCTAGGCGCGGTTGCCGATTGTCGCCGAGATTGCACCTGAGAGAGCCCGTGCGCCTGTTGGCAGGCAACGGCCTTCCCAGGTCGCCCGTCTGGACTAGCCTGCTATGCCGATTGAGAGGCATGCGCCGCCAGCGACGCGGCGTCACTCTTCGACGGCGGCGATCGACCTCGCCCCGCTGGTCCGCGCGGCACTCGCGCGCATGGTGTGCCAACGTGACTAGGGTGGCTCATTTACCGTAGGCTGACGTCTGTGGAAGGTATTCGTACCCGGTGGTGCGGCTGGGCTTCAAACCCGGTTAGGGGGCGTCAGCCGCTTCCTGGTAGGTTCGACTCCTGCTGCCTTCCGCCAATTCGTTCGAGGTTGACCGCATGACTTCCACTCCGACCACACCCACCCCTCGGCTGACGTCTCTCTCCCATGGCGGTGGATGTGGCTGCAAGATCGCGCCCGGGGTGCTCGCTGACCTCCTTGGGAAGTCACCCTCCGCAGCCGCGTACAGCCAATTGCTGGTGGGCACTGAGACTTCCGACGACGCGGCGGTCTATCGCCTCAACGACGAGCAAGCCGTCATCGCGACCACTGACTTCTTCATGCCGATTGTCGACGATCCCTTCGACTTCGGCCGCATTGCGGCAACAAACGCCTTGTCAGACGTGTACGCAATGGGCGGCACCCCAATCTTCGCACTGGCCATTCTCGGCATGCCCATCAAGGTGCTTCCGCCGGACGTCATCCGCGAGATCCTCCGCGGCGGCGAGCGCGTTTGTGCCGATGCGAACATACCGATCGCCGGTGGCCACAGCATCGACTCAGTCGAACCGATCTACGGGTTAGCCGCGATCGGTGTCGTCAACCCCAGAAATGTAAAGCGCAATTCCACGGCACTGGCCGGCGACGCTCTGGTGTTAGGAAAACCCCTGGGGGTCGGTATTCTGTCCGCGGCCTTGAAGAAAGGGAAACTCACTGACGCCGGCTACGAAGCCATGATCTCCACCACAACACTGCTCAATCGCGCTGGTACCGACCTGGCGCAGCTACCCGGCGTTCACGCAATGACAGACGTGACCGGATTCGGCCTGCTGGGCCATCTCCTGGAGATATGCCGTGGCTCAAAATTGGGCGCGCGCCTCTCGCTCTACAACATCCCGTTCTTGGACAACGTGCACGCGTTGGCCGAAGCCGGTGCCATAACTGGAGCTTCCGATCGCAATTGGGCGTCGTACGGTGACCACGTACGTTTCGCACCAGATCTACCCGCGGTGACGAGACCGCTCCTCTCAGACCCACAAACCTCTGGCGGGCTACTCGTATCCTGCGCCGAGGACTCTGTCCCAGCCGTCCTGGACATCTTCAAGCGACACGGCTCCGCCCGCGCCGCGAAAATCGGTGAGATCGTGTCTGGCACCGCTGCCGTCCAGGTCGACGCTTAGTCGCTGTAAATCTGGGCCAGAGGCAGTGACAGGCCGATCGACCGGAATTCCGCCAGGTCTTCGAGCGCTTTGTAGATGACGGGTCGCCATTGCTCGCGGCGGCGGGAAATCGTGACCTCGCACTTTTCCTGTGCAACCAGGACATATTCCTCGAGCGAAGCAATTTCCCGGTACATCATCGACTTCTCGCGGCGGTCGATGTTTTCGGTTGCGGGCGCGATCACCTCCGCAATCAGGCGCGGGCTGCGCACGAACGGCACCCGCTCGCCGCCGTCCGCGCGGCGGTCATGGTCCGAAATGACCAACATATCGGGATAGTAGAAATAATCCCTCATGTTGGTTCTCACCCGGACCTTGACCTCGGACATGAATGCGTGCCACAGCGAGCCGCGCAAGTGCGCGGCCGTGGCTGCAAACAGCCGTGTGGCGATGGCATTGTGCTGTGAGCTCGAGCCGGTCATTGCAAACACTTCGCCCGCCAGGTACTCGTGGCGCGACGGGCTTTGCAGCTCGAACGCCAGATACTGGTCCACGGTCATGTGCCTGCGGGTGGCTTCGGATACGAGGTTGCTCACGGGCTACCCTCCCTGTGTTTGCTTCAGCGCACACGAGTGTAGCCTGCGAATATTGCCGATCAATGGGTGCCGCGATTCCACCAGCCGCCCCCCAGCGCCTGGAACAGCGCCGCCGTGTCGGCGTAGCGATTAGCCTGAGCTTGGGCGAGATTCAACACGGCCTGCTGATATGTCTGTTGGGCGTTGAGCAATGCCAGATACCCCACAGACCCCAGCTCCACGTTGTGGCGAACGGTCATCAGGCTTTCCTCCGCGACCCGTTCGGCGCGAACAGTGGCATCGAGTGCCCGAGCGTCGAGTTGAAGGGCGCTCAGGGTGTCTGCGACGTTCTGGAACGCCGTCAGCACCGCGGCACGGTATCCGGCGCCGGCCTGGTCCAGGGCAGCTCGGGCGGCGCGCTCCTTATGAAGCAAGGCACCCCCAGCGAAAAGCGTCTGTGTCAGGCTGGCTCCGCCCGCCCAAAAGGTGTTGCCGCCAGCCAGGAGCTGTCCGAACTGCGTTGAGGCGCCGCCTTCGTTACCTGTCAGGGTGATCTGCGGCAGCATGTTGGCAATCGCGACGCCCACTTCTGCACTGGCTGAGTGCATTTGCGCCTCCGCGGCCAGGATGTCCGGGCGCTGGCGCACCAACCGAGCTGGGACCGTGACCGGCAAGTCCGCAGGCAGTCGCAAGTTCGTCAGCTCGAAATGCTCTGCCGCGGTTTCGCTGGGAAATTTTCCGGCCAGGGTGGCCAGCGCGTGGCGCGCCTGCTCGACCTGCTTCTGAAGCGCCGGGACTGTGCCTTCAGTAGCGGCCAGAGCCGCCTCCTGAGCCATCACGTCCGTCATGGCAATGGAGCCGAGGTCGTATTGGCGCTTCAATATCTGGAGCGCCTCGTTCTCGCTGCGGACAATGTCAGTTGTCGCGGTCAGTTGCGCGCGGGCGGCGGCTTCCTGGATCGCTGTGGTGACGACATTGGCGGCCAGAGTGAGATAGGTGGCCTCGAGCTGATATCTCTGTTCGTCCGCCAGGGACTGCAGAGATTCGGTCTGGCGACGGGCGCCGCCGAAGACATCCAGGACGTATGACACGGAGACCTGCGCCGTGTGCAGATTGAAGATGTCCTCGCCCGAGCTCAGGGTCGGAGCGAGTGTGCCGGTCGCATTCCTCTGGCGGGAGAACGAATAATTTGCCGAGACCGAGGGCAGCAGGGTGCCCCGCTGGGCGTAGTAGTTTTCGTTGGCCTCGCGCAATGCGGCCTGCGCACCCTGGAGGGTCGGATTGTTCTGGAAGGCCTGTTCGATCAGGGCGTCCAGCTCGGGCGATTGGAATACGGTCCACCATTGAGCCGGAACGTCCATGCCTGCAACGAAGCGCTGCGCATCGCCGCCGTGCCCCGGGGCTGATTCAGTCTGCTGCGGCAAAGGCTCGGGCAAGTAGCCCTGCACCGTCGGCGCCGCCGGCTGTTTGAAGTTAGGCCCCACAGCACAGCCCGCCAGCGCCGCACCGAGCACGAACATCACCGCAGACCTCACGTCGGCGCCTCCGCAGGAGCCGTTTCTTCCGACCCCGGCATGCGGCGTGAGAACAGCAGGATCAGAACGGGTAGTACCAACAACACGAGGATGGGAGTCAACAGCATGCCGCCGACCACCACCAATGCCAAAGGCCTTTGGACCTGTGAGCCGATGCCGGTGGACAAGGCCGCGGGGACGAGGCCGACACAAGCGACAACGCAAGTCATCATCACCGGTCGCATTTGCACCCGGCAGGTATGGAGCACCGCGGTAACGCGGTCCATGCCCTCCTCGATGTGCAAGTTGTAATAGGAAAGCACGATGATCCCATCCATCGTCGCAATGCCAAACAAGGCGACCAGTCCGATCGCGGCGGACACGCTGAATGGAGTGCCGGTGACGGCTAACGCGAAGACACCGCCGATGAGCGCCATGGGAATGACGCTAGCGGCCAACAGCACATCCATGAGCGACCCGAAGTTCACAAACAGCAACACGCAGATCAGCGCAATGCTGGCAGGCACAGCCACGGCCAGCCGATGCATCGCATCCTGCAGATTGCCGAACTCACCCACCCACTCGAGGCTGTACCCGCCAGGGATCTGCACCTCCCTGGCGACCTTCGCCTGGGCTTCGAGCACAGCACTTCCCAGGTCGCGACCGCGCACACTGAACTTGATGGGAACGTAGCGCTCCTGGTGCTCGCGGTAGATAAATGACGGACCCGATATCAACTGCACATTGGCCACATCACCCAACGGGATCTGCACGGTATTGCCGCTGCCTGATGTATCAGGCACGCCAATTGGGATACGACGGATGGCCTCCGGGTCGCCGCGATACTCATGTGCGAGACGGACAATCATCGGGAAGTGGCGATCGCTGCCGCCCTCGTACAGATCACCTGCCGCCTGGCCGCCGATGGCAGCCTGCAAGGTCGCATTGATATCACCGGGCGACAGGCCCAGCCGCGCGGCCTTGGTCCGATCGATGTCGATGCGGATCGTGGGTTGACCCAAAGGGTTCAGGACAGCCAGGTCGGTAATGCCCGGTACGGTCTGAAGCACACTCTGGATTTTCAGCGCGGTGGCTTCCAGGGTGTTCAGATCATTGCCGAACAGCTTGACTGAGTTTTCACCTTTGACGCCGGAGGCCGCCTCCTCCACGTTGTCCTGGATGTACTGGGAGAAGTTGAATTCCACGCCGGGGAACTGATCTTCCAGGGCGTGTGTGAGTTGCGCCGTCAACTTCTCTTTGTCCATGCCCGCCGGCCAGGTGTCGAACGGCTTCAGGGGCACGAAGAATTCCGCATTGAAGAAGCCCGTCGCGTCAGTGCCGTCGTCGGGTCTGCCGTGCTGGGAGATCGTGGTCTGGACCTCCGGGAATCCGGCAATGATGCGTCGCATCTTATTTACGTACCCATTGCTCTCCTCGAGAGAAATGGACATGGGCATGGTCGCACGGATCCAGAAATTGCCTTCCTCGAGCTTGGGTAGAAATTCCAGCCCCAATGCACGGGTGGCCAGGCCCGCCATCACGAGCAACACGCCCAGCGTTCCGAGCGTGACAACTCGATTCGCCAGCGCAAATTCCACCACCGGCTCATAGACTCTGCGCAGGCTTCGCACCACCAGTGTCTCGACCTCCGAGACCCCATCAGGTAACAGCAAGGCACTCAAGGCAGGCGAAATAGTGAAAGTCGCGATCAGGCCACCGGCGATCGCGTATCCATAGGTCTTGGCCATGGGACCGAAAATGTGTCCCTCGATTCCGCTGAGCGTGAACAACGGAACGAAGCCGGCGATGATGATGGCGGCGGCAAACAGGATCGCCTGATTAACTTCAGTGGCGGCGTTCGCTATCACCGCGAACTTGCCGCGGAACACGCCGCTTCCGCGTACCACGTGCATCAGTGGAGAGCCGGTTCGGCGCACTTCAGCGCTTTCGCTGAGGTGCCGGAAAATATTCTCAACCATGATGACGGAAGCATCGACGATGAGTCCGAAGTCGATGGCCCCCACGGACAGCAGGTTGGCCGACTCACCGCGCAGTATCATCAGCGCGATTGCAAAAGTCAGTGCGAATGGGATGGTGCAGGCGACGATGAGAGCGCTGCGCAAGTTGCCGAGAAAGGCCCATTGCAGCAGGAAGATCAACAGGACGCCCGCCAGGACGTTGTGCAGCACCGTCCGCGTCGTCAATCTGATGAGATCGGAGCGGTCGTACAGGCGAATGATCTTCACGCCCGGTGGCAGTATTCCGGAGCTGTTGATTCGCTCCACTTCGGCTTTGACCCGCTCGATGGTAGGCATGCTCTGCTCGCCGCGGCGCATGAGCACGATCCCCTCGACCACATCGTCGTCCGCATCGTGTCCGGCAATACCCAGTCGCGGCGCATGCTCGACGCGAACATCCGCAACATCCCCGATGACCACCGGAATCCCATGACTCGAGGTCACCATGGTCTTGCGGATGTCGTCCATTGAATGAATCAATCCGACGCCGCGAACCACCGCTGCCTGGGGCCCGATGTTGACGGTCTGACCACCGACATTGACGTTGCTGTTATTCAGCGCCTGGAGCACCTGTGACAGCGACAGGCCGTATTGCACCAGCCTGCGTTGATCAACGGTGATTTCGTAGGTCTTGGTCTTGCCGCCCCACCCGGTCACATCGATCACACCGGGAACCGCCTTGAAGCGGCGCTCCAGTACCCAGTCTTCCAGGGTTTTCAGATCGGTGACGGAATAGCCGGGCGGCCCCACCACGCGATAGCGATAAATCTCGCCAATCGGGCTGGTCGGGGAAATCTGCGGCAACGCGTTGTTGGGCAAGGCTGGGAGCTGGGCCAACCGGTTGATGACCCATTGCTCCGCCTGTTCGTAAGTGAAGTCGTAGGTAAACTGGATCTTCACATCCGACAGACCAAACAGCGAGATGGTACGCACTGTCGTGACATGCGGGATGCCCGACATCTGCACTTCAATTGGAATGGTGATGTAGCGTTCCATCTCCTCCGCGGATTGGCCGGCACTTTGAGTGACGATATCCACGGACGGCGGTACCGGGTCCGGGTACGCCTCGATGTTGAGTTGCCGGAACGCGATGAATCCCACAACGAACACGACCGGCAGCAGAATTGCCAGGAACACGCGCTGCTTCAGCGCGAAGGCGATAATTGAGTTCATGTGAAGTGCCGTGAGCGCTGTCGAGCGCTCATCCGGCTTGGGATGCGCGATCGATGAACAAGCTGCCGCGCGTGACGACCTTGTCGCCGGGCTTCAAGCCGTCCAGCACTTCAACCATGCCGTTGTTGATCCGACCGGTGTGAATCTGCCGCAGGGCCAGGTCGTTGGCGCCCTGGACTACCCAGACACGGGCCGCCTCTCCCTCGCGAACCACAGCCTCTTCCGGCACAGCCAGGGCATCGGACTCGCCGCTGGTGATGATGCTGAAGGTTGCAAACATCTGCGGCTTGAGCTTGCCGTCCGTGTTCTCGATGGTTGCGCGCACAGGAACGCGCCGCGTCACCGGGTCAACCGCCGAACCCACTGAAGTCAGCTTTGCTTTGAAGACCCGGGTGGGCAATGCCAGAACCCGAACTTCGATTTCCTGACCCACTTCCACCAATGGGGCATCTACTTCGCGCACGTCGGCTACGAGCCAGACGGAGTCGAGGTCACCGATTGTGTAGACGGGTGTCGAATTTCCGGACTGAAGGTACTGTCCGGGTCCTACTTGCCGGTCAGTGACGACGCCGTCAATCGGTGCCGACACGACGGTGACGGGACTCGGCGTTTTCACACGCTCGAGAGCCGCAATCTGCTCGTCGGTTTCACCAAAGATTCTCAGGCGATTACGCACGGAATCCACGGCGGTCTGAGCCGCGGCCAGATCGGCCTGCGCCTGTTGCCAGTCCTGCAGGGAGCCGCCCTTGCTGTCGAAAGCGGCGTGGCGACGCTCCTCGGCGATCCTGGCGAGCTTCAATTGAGTGTTGGCGTTCAACAGATCGCTCTGGGTTTGGGCGAACTCGGAGGCATCGATGCTGAACAGCGGCGCCCCCTTCCTGACGTGTTGCCCGATGCCGGCGATGACGCGGATCACCCGACCGGAGTAAGGTGAGAACACCTGCGTTGCGGTGTCACTGTTCAATGCAATGCGACCGTCGGCGATCTCTTCGGTCCGAAACCCCAACCGGGACACGGTGTTGACGGTAAGGCTCGAAAGTTGAGAAGGTGTCAGGTGCAGAGAGTCGGGTGCCGTAGCCGTCTGCAGGGGCTGCTCCGGTTGGGCAGCGCTCAAGCGGGAGGCGCCCCAACCCAGCAGGAGAATGACAGCGGCACCCAGAGCGATTAGTCCTACGATCTGAAGCTGCTTGCGCACTGGGAGCGCGCGCCGCGCCAGTCCGTATGTCGTCTGGTCCATAAGGGTCAGTAGTCGAGTGATGTGCGTCAGTACCGGCGAATTTTAGGTCCCGAAGGTTTCGCCAGGCTTTCCCTCACCTTTCACTAACCTTGCTACCTTTCGTCTCCTTACGGGACAATCGCAAAATGAGACAGGAGACACGATTGGTGCCTAGCTGGTTGCTGTGGGCGTTGGGATCGGCGGGGTTTGCGGCGTTGACCGCCATCTTCGCCAAGGTGGGCGTGGAGAAGGTTGCGCCCGATGTGGCCACACTCGTTCGGACTGTGGTCATCCTGGTGATGTTGACTGCGATTGTGGTCGCGACGGGACAGTACCGGCTGATTGCCGGGACTTCATCCCGGGCCTACGGGTTCCTGTTGTTGTCAGGGCTTGCGACGGGGGCGTCGTGGTTTTGTTATTTCCGTGCGCTGCACATTGGAGATGCCGCGCGCGTGGCGCCGATCGACAAGTTGAGTGTTGTGCTGGTCGCGACATTCAGTGTCGCGTTTCTGGGGGAGAAGTTGTCGGTGACCAACTGGCTCGGGGTCGCGTTGATCGCGGCGGGAGCCTGGTTGGTCACCTTGCGGTTCTAGGCAGGACCGTGGACCGTGCCACGGCCTGCGGTGGCCGGGTCGGCAATTCCGCGGTGTCACGCGCGGACGCCGGCGCGCTGCTGTTAGGCCTCGCCGAGGCGCGGCTGGCGGTGGCCGGAGCTAATCCCGTTTCAATGCGGCTGCCCAGGCTTCCGCCATGGCGCCGTTGCCTTGGGACTCGCGCGGGGGTGCTGCGGGACGACTGTTGCCGCCACCGCGGTTGAAGCCACCGCCCTGACCTCCGCCGCCAGCACCGCCACGAGAGTCGCGACCCGGTGGGCCGCCACGATCCCGACCCGGGCCGCCAGCATTAGAGCCGCCGCGAAAGTCGCGGCCGGGTCCGCCAGCGTTAGGGCCGCCACGAGAGTCACGGCCAGGGGCACCGCCCCGATTGTCGCGTTGCGGGGCGCCGCGACCGCCTGCGCCGTCACGGGCACCTTTATGGTCGCGCGCCGGAACGTGCGGCGCCGGTTGCTGCTGCTGCCGCTCGCGAGGCGCAGCGTCACCACTGCCTTGCGCCGGCCGCTCATCCAACTTCATGGTCAGGGCAATCCGCTTGCGCTGCAGATCGACCTCGAGCACTTTGACCTTCAACACATCCCCCGCCTTCACCAACTCGCGGGGATCCTTGATGAACTTGTGCGACATCATTGAAATGTGCACGAGACCGTCCTGGTGCACACCGATATCCACAAACGCACCGAAGTTGGTCACGTTGGTGACCACGCCTTCCAGGAGCATACCCGGCTTCAGGTCCTTGAGCTCCTCGACGCCTTCCTGGAAGGCCGCGGTCTTGAACTCAGGGCGCGGATCGCGGCCGGGCTTTTCCAACTCCGCGAGGATGTCCTGAACCGTCGGCAAACCAAACTGCTCGCTGGTGTAGCGCTTGGCATCGATGCCCTTCAGCGTGCGCGTGTCGCCGATCAACTCCGCCACGGGCTTGCCGAGGTCAGCGAGAATCTTCTGCACGACCTCATAGGCTTCCGGGTGAACCGCGGAGGCATCCAGCGGGTTATCTCCACCCATGACGCGCAGGAAGCCGGCAGCCTGCTCGAATGTCTTCTCGCCGAGGCGCGGCACTTTGCGCAGAGCCTCACGGTCAGCGAATGCGCCATGCTCATCGCGATAACGCACAACAGCCTCGGCCAGTGAAGCTGACAATCCGGAGATGCGCGCCAACAGCGCGGGGGATGCCGTGTTGACATCCACGCCCACCGCGTTCACACAATCCTCCACCACGGCATCGAGCGATCGCGCCAGCTTGGTCTGGCTGACATCGTGTTGATACTGACCGACGCCGATCGATTTCGGATCGATCTTCACCAGCTCGGCGAGCGGATCCTGGAGGCGGCGGGCGATGGACACCGCGCCACGCAGGCTCACGTCGAGGTTGGGGAACTCCTTGGAGGCCAGCTCCGATGCCGAATAAACGGAAGCCCCGGCTTCGGACACCACGATCTTGGTCAGTTTGAGCTCGGGATGCTTTTTGATCAGCTCGCCGGCCAGCTTGTCGGTCTCCCGGGAGGCCGTCCCGTTGCCGATGCTGATGAGGTCAACGTTGTGGGTCTTTGCCAACAACGCGAGCGCATGCAACGACCCGTCCCAGTCGTTGCGCGGCACATGCGGATAAATTGTCGCAGTGTCCAGGACCTTGCCGGTGCGATCGACGATGGCGACTTTGACGCCGGTTCGCAGGCCCGGATCGAGGCCCATCGTGGCACGCGGGCCTGCAGGAGCGGCCAGCAAGAGGTCGTGCAGATTGAGCGCAAACACGCGAATCGCCTCTTCTTCGGCCTGCTCGCGCAGTGCCGCGAACAACTCGCCTTCAATCTGCCATGAAAGTTTAACCTGCCAGGTCCAGCGAGCGGTCTGCAGAAGCCAGGCATCCGCGGGCCTGCCCTGGTCCGCGATGCGATTGCGTGTGCAAATTTTGCGCTCGCATGTATTAAAGGGAGCCTGGGAGGGTGTTGAATTCGGCACTTCAGCGGCCGCCAGATCCTCGGGCAACTTTAAACCGAGTTGTAAAATCTCTTCCTTGCGGCCGCGGAACAGGGCCAGGGCCCGATGCGAGGGCACGACGTTGATGGGCTCGCGATAGTCGAAGTAGTCGCGGAATTTGGCGCCCGCTTCTTCTTTACCTTCCGCGACTTTTGCTACGAGTTGCCCTGCTTCCTTCACGTGCTCGCGCAGTGCACCGACGAGCTCCGCATCTTCCGCGAACTGCTCCATCAGAACCTGCCGTGCGCCCTCCAGTGCCGCTTTGACATCCGCGACTCCTGGATTGTTGTCACCTTCAGCAGTTGTAAATGCAGGTTTGATGTAGGGTAAAGCCACCGCCTCGGGGACCAGCGTCGGATCGGCGAGCAATGCTGCAGCGAGCACATCGAGGCCCGCTTCGCGTGCAATCATTGCCTTGGTGCGGCGTTTCGGCTTGTAAGGAAGGTATAGATCTTCGAGCCGCTGTTTGGTATCCGCAGCATCGATGCTCGCCTGCAATTGCGGAGTGAGCTTGCCCTGCTCACCGATGCTCTTGATGATCGCCGCCCTGCGCTCTTCCAGCTCTCGCAGATAAACCAATCGCTCCTCGAGCGTACGCAACTGCGCATCATCGAGCCCGCCGGTGGCTTCCTTGCGATAGCGCGCAATGAACGGAACCGTGGATCCGGCATCTAGAAGGGAGACGGTGGCCGCGACTTGCTGGGGTGCAACGGCGAGCTCGGTAGCGATACGAGATTCAATGGATTGCATCTGAACGGACGATCCTAGGAGACGAGCGACGGGGGCGCACTATGCAGAACACGCACCAGTGCAACAAGACTTGAGATTTCGCTCGGTATGGCGCAGGGGCTCCCGCCACACCGGGGGAGATGTGTTCGGGCCGCCTCAGGGCCTATAAATCAATTGGCGGGACACTTGCCCATTCATCTTGGCCCACCCATCTCGGGCATGGCCGTGACATTGGCAAATTCTGCAACGCCCAAGGTAATCTTTGCAATGAAAGGGGGCCCCATGAGGGCCACCCCGGGGCGACTGTCGTGATAGACAGTGCCCGCCGTCAGGATGGGCGCAGACCGCCCGTCCTTATGCTTCGCCCGTATCAGGGGCCTTTGGCGTAGCCACTTTGGCCTGACCATCGGCATTGCCGCCACCATGGCTGGCTTGTCCACCCTTGCGACCCGCCTCGGCGGCGAGCTCCGGGTTCTGCGAAAAGCTACGCTTCTCATCCGGAACGCTCTGGCCGCCTTTACGGCCTGCGACAGCGGCTAACTCGCGGTTTTGCGAGAAACTGCGCTTGGATCCGGGAACGCTCTGACCGCCTTTGCGGCCCGCCTCGGCGGCGAGTCGGCGGTTTTGCGAGAAGCTTCTCTTCTCGTCTGGAACGGCCTTACCGCCCATGCTGGCAATCTGTCGTTGACGCTCCGCGTTCATAGAAGCGAATCCGCGGTTTGACGTGCGGCCGTCCTGAGTTGGTGCCTGAGCCATTACTACTCTCCTCCACATAAACTACATCGGGCTCGCTCAACTCAGCGAGCGCTGAAGTAGCAGCAAGACCCATGCCGCGACCGCGGTTGGAAAGGCCAGAGAAAGTAATTCTCAGTTCGAGCGTATTACGCTTCCCAGCAAATGATCGCGCTGAATCTCCGAATCACGCAGGCTGAAGCCCATGCGCTGATCGGCCATCCAACTCTCGAGCACGGTGCGGGCGCGGAACGAAATGGGTCGCTTGAACGCCACATCGAGCGTACAGGGCCGCGAAAATGTGGGTCCGCCGAATTCGGCGGCGCAACGCGCAAGTGACCACATGCCGTGCGCAATAGCGCGTTTAAAGCCGAAAAAACGCGCTGTCACATCTGCGATGTGAATGGGATTGAAATCGCCGGAGACGCGCGCGTACTGTCGGCCGACACCCGGTGACACCACGAAAGTGCTCGTGCTGACATCCTGTCGCGGTGGCACGTCCAGATGGGGAAGCCCGCCCTCTCTCGTACGAGGGGGTCGACTACCGTCGGCGCGCCGTGCGAGCAATGTAGATGTTTCAGACCAGACCGTCTCGCCACCAACTCGCAGTTGCGTCTGCAGATCGATCTCCTGGCCCCGCGCCGTCTCGCGATGTCCCTCCATCCATGAATGAATTTCACCTGTGTCATCGGTACGCAACGGCCGATGCTGGGTGATGCGATTGCGCGTGTGGACTACGCCCAACAAACTGACAGGAAAGGCCTCACACGCAATCATCGCCAGATGCAAGGGAGCGGCGAGTACGTGTGGATACGTGATGGGCAACTCGGCGGACTCGCGATCGCCACAAACACGCCGGTAGCGCGCGAGATGGCGCGGATTGATCGCGAAGCGATCGAGCACCGCTTCGATGCGCGGCACCGAGTCGGTGGCGAACGAAGGCTTGCGCGCCAGCAGAATTTTCAGGTACGCCGGCGCGATCGCAGGTGCCGCCGAGAAATGCATTGTGACCGGGCCACTCATGCAGCAACTGTAGCAGTGTTGTTAAGGCATGACGTGGTCGATGACGATGTTGACCAGTCCGTCGCGGCCCACCTGGTAGGCTGACTCGCCGATGGGATCACCGCTGGCACCTACTGGATTGCCTGAGCGGGCGATGCGCGCAACAACCTGTACCTTCTGCCCTGCCACAATGGCGCGGCCCGGCACCATCGAGTCGGAAGCCGTGAGCTCGACAGTTTGTGGGAAGTGACTCTCCAGACGCTTGACGGCCAGTGGCGGACCCGGCCTGGCGGGATCGCGCACGAATACAAACAACGGTGAGGAGCCCGAAGCGGACTGGGCGAGAGTCGGGGCGAGAGATACGTTGATGCGGACCTTTGCGCCGGAGTCGGCTGCTGCCTTGGCGGGAGCCGCGCTGGCCTGTGTGGGGCCGCCTCCTGCCATCTGCTGGTCGATCTGCTCGATCTGCTTCTGCAACAGGGGTTTGATGTTGTCGGGTGGATCGAGCGCCAGGAGCTTCGTAAAGCGATCGCGTGCCAACGGCAGCTCGCCCTTGCGCATCGCGACCGCCGCACCAAAGAACAACGCTTTACCGTCGTTGGGATCAACGACGAGTGCCTGCTCAATGAGTTTGGCTGCGCGCCCGTCCAACTCGTTCTCGTCGCTACGGGCCAGCGCCTCTGCCTCACCTACCAACGCGTCGGCGCTTTTGCCACCCGCGAGCCGGTCCGCGCGCTGGAAAGCACGGGTCGCCAGCTGGAACTCCTGCAATTGAGTGTAGGAGCGGCCGAGGAGCAACCACCCATCGAGGTTGTCGGGATTTTGCTCCAGCTTGCGCGCGAGGCGCGCCACCATCGTCTGCGGAGTGTCCTCGCTCGCCTTGGTCTGCCATGACCAGTTCGTCATCCGCACATACATAACTGTCGAGCCGATCGCGATCACACCGGCGGCAATGAGGGCCGCCCACGGCGCGGGTGAGTACTCTGTGGGCTTCTTCTTCAGAAGCGGGATGACGATCAGTGCTATGCCGGCGATGACCAGCACGGCCGCCAGCAGGACGAATGTGGTCATGAGGAGCGGGCGTCCTCTTCAACAGGCTCGTTGTCCCGGTCAACCAGGGCGGCACGTTGTTTGGTGATGCGCACGGCGACGGCCGCACCGATGAGCAACAGGATACCCGGCGTGGCCCACAACCAGATCGTCTTCGTCGAGACCGGCGGCCTGAAGAGAATGAAGTTGCCGTAGCGCGCGACCATGTAGTTGCGCACGTCATCGTCCGATTTGCCTGCGTTCAACATCTCGGCAACCTGGCGGCGTAGGTCTGCGGCGAGGCTGACTGGAGAGTCGGCGATGGCTTCGTTCTGACATTGCATGCAACGCAGCTCGTGGGTGAGCCCGAGATAGCGTTTTTGCAGCTCGGGTGTCGGCATCTGGGTCGTGTCGACAGCCAGACTGACTTCGCTCGTCAGGAGCAACAGCAAAACGGTTATGAGGTGACGCATCATGACTTCGTGTTGATCCGCGGCAGAAATTCCGACTGCCACGCTTCCATGGTCAGGGCGCCAACGTACTTGTAGACGACGATACCCTCCGGGTTCACCAGAAACGACTCCGGCGCACCATACACACCCCAGTCGATCGCGATCCGTCCGTCGTGGTCGGTTGGTATCACATCGAACGGATTGCCGAGTTGCTTGATCCAGTTGGTCGCGGCCGGATCCTCGTCTTTCCAGTCGAGCCCGACCAGGCGCGCTTCGCCGCGCTTGGCGATGTCCAGCAACGCCTGGTGCTCGTCGCGGCATGCAAAGCACCAGGTTCCCCAGACGTTGAACAAGGTCCAGCGGCCCTTGAACTCGGCTGAGTCAAACTTCTTGCCCGTATCGTTCAACACCGTCGTGGTGAAGGCCGGAGCGGGTTTCCCGAGCAGCGGAGAAGCGATGATGCCCTTCTCCGGTGAGTGCTTGATGCCGACGGCCAGCACAATCGCCAGCAACACAAAGGCACCGAGTGGGATGAGAAACTTGTTCAACCTGGCACTCCGGGAATGGTCGCCGGCTCCGAGACGGCTTCCTTGTTGGCAATGCGATAGCGGCGGTCGGTTGCGGCGATCCCGCCACCCAATGCCATGATGAAGGCGCCGAGCCACAGGAAGTTCACGAGTGGGCGAATCTGGAACCGCACGCTCCACTTGTTGGCTCCCAGGTCATCTCCCAGCGCCACGAACACGTTGCTGCCGTGGTGCATTTCAATGGAGGCTTCGGTTGTGACCTGGTGCTGTACCCAATACGAGCGCTTCTGCGGGTATACCACCGCTGTCGGCACTCCATGGCGTGTGACTACAACCGTCCCCTCTACACCGTTGTAATTGGGCCCTTCGATCGCTCGCACACCCTGGAACCGGAATTCGTAATTGCCGACGCTGGTCTGCTGGCCTGGCCCGAGTGCCACGTCGCGCTCGAGAGTAAAGGATTCGACCGTCGTCACGGACAGCACGAACATCCCGACGCCGATGTGCGCGACTGTCATGCCGATCACGCTTCGCGGCAAGCTCAGCTTTCTGCGAATGCGATCAATCGGATCGACGAGCGAGGACAGGATGATCCATACGCCCAGAGTCGCGGCAACGGGGCTCAACACCTTGCCGTTGGAGTACACGGCGTACACCACGATGACGGCCGTGATGGCGGCGATGATGAAGGTTATGAGCAACGTGCGCTTGCTGTCGCTCAGACGGCCTCGCTTCCAATTGGCGTGGACACCCACGCAAAGCAATGCCAGGAGCGGCAACATCGACAGCATGAATGTCGGATTGAAGTACGGGGTACCCACCGACAGCGTACCGAGGCCCAGGGTGTCGGAGATCAAGGGCGCCAGGGTGCCGCCCAACACAGTGGCCGCGGCGATGACGAACAGAATGTTGTTGAAGAGGAGGAAGGACTCGCGTGCGCCCAGATCAAAGCCTGCCTGCGATTTGAGCAACGGGGCGCGCCAGGCATACAGCGTCAAGGCGCCGCCAATCATCACGCACAGGAATACCAGAATGAAAATACCCCTGGTTGGGTCGGCGGCGAATGAGTGCACCGAGACGAGCACGCCCGAGCGGACCAGGAACGTGCCCAACAAGCTCAGGGAGAACGCCAGGATGGACAGCAGCAGCGTCCAGCTCTTGAACAATCCGCGCTTGTCCGTAACTGCCAGTGAGTGAATGAGCGCCGTGCCGACGAGCCACGGCATGAACGAGGCGTTCTCCACCGGGTCCCAGAACCAATAACCGCCCCACCCCAACTCGTAGTAAGCCCACCAACTGCCCAGCGCGATTCCGACACTCAGGAACGCCCAGGCTGCTGTAGTCCAGGGCCGCGTCCAACGGGCCCACATCTGGTCCATCCGGCCTTCCAGCATCGCCGCACAAGCGAACGCAAACGCAACCGCAAACCCCACATAGCCCGTGTACAGGATCGGAGGATGGATCGCGAGAGCCGGGTCCTGCAGGATGGGATTGAGATCGCGTCCATCCGGCGCAGGCGGATCGAGGCGCATAAACGGATTGGAGGTGACCAGCATGAACAGCAGAAAGCCGAAACTGACTACCCCCAACACGCCGAGCACGCGAGCTGCAAAGCGATTAGGCAGCCTCGATACACCAATAGCCACCGCCACAGTCCAACAGCCCAACAGGAAGACCCACAGCAGGAGCGAGCCTTCGTGGGCGCCCCACATCGCGGTAACCCGGTAGAAGATCGGGAGCGCGGAGTTCGAGTTCTCCGCAATGTACAGGACCGAGAAATCGTTCGCCACGAACGAGGCAATCAAACAGCCCACGGAGGTGGCGAGCATGACGAACTGACCGGCCACTGCCGGTGTGACCGCGGCGGTCCAGCGATCACGTCCCAGCGCGGGGCCGGCGATACCAAAAAAGCCCTGCAAGCCTGCCAGGAGCATGGCGAGGATCAGCGCAAAATGACCTAACTCGGGAAGCATCAGGCACCTCCTGGAGTCGGCGCCGCGGCGGTCTCGCCCTGGTGCTTCTTCAGGGATTTGGCTACTTCGGGCGGCATATATTTTTCATCGTGCTTGGCGAGGACTTCGTCCGCGACGAAAGTATTCCCCGCCATCCGGCCATGAGCGACCACGCCCTGCCCCTCGCGGAACAGGTCGGGCAACACGCCGGTGTAGGAAACGGGAATCTCGTTCTTCAGGTCAGTTACGACGAAATGGATTTCCAGGCTGCCGGGTTCGCGTTTGACGCTGCCCTTGGTGACCATTCCACCCAGCCGGAAGTGTTCCCCGGCCGGCACTTGGCCGGCGGTCACGGCAGTGGGGTCGAAAAAGAAGGTGACGTTCTGTCGGAACGCATTCAACGCAAGCGCCCCGGCGACGCTCACGCCCGCAACGATCCCGAAAACCAACGTCATCCGCTTGCGTCGCGGCGTCATGCTTCCTCTCCTCGCATCGCCAGTCTGCGCCGCGCTTCTTCACGCGATCGGGCGAGCAGTCGGCGCGCCCAGACGATGTTCCAGACAATCACTATGAAGGTCAGTCCGTACGCGGGCCATACGTAAGCCGCGTAGCCGCCCATGTTCAGAAATTCACTCACGAGGCGACGGCCTCCCTGATCCAGTTGGCGGAGCGTTCCCGGCTCAAGATCTCTCCTCTGAGGCGCACCAGCAGCAGCGCTGCGAACATCAATGTAAACCCGAGGAGCATCAGCAACAGAGGCACGAGCATCGATGCGGGCATGGTGGGTGCGGCCAACTGCATGACAGACGGCGCCTGGTGCAGCGAGTTCCACCACATGACGGAAAAATGAATGATGGGGACGTTGACGACACCCACCACAGCCAATACCGCGCTGGCGCGGTCGGCCCGTTGCGTGTCGTCGATTGAAGACCTGAGGCCCATGTAACCCAGGTACAGGAAAAACAGGATGAGCTCGGAGGTCAGGCGCGGATCCCACTCCCAGTAGGTACCCCACATCCGATAACCCCAAAGCGAGCCGGTGACGAGCGCCACGAGTGTGAATGAGGCGCCGATGGGCGCGCAGGCTGCCGCAACTGCATGCGACACCTTGATCCGCCAGATCAAACCAACAGCAGCCGAAATGGCCATGCTCGTATAGACCATGAGAGACATCCACGCGGTGGGGGCGTGAACATAAATGATGCGGAAGTCATCGCCCTGCTGGTAATCCGCCGGTGCGAGAACCAGCCCGCCGTAAGTCCCGGCGAGAATGCACAGCGCCGCCGACCAGGCAAACCACGGAGTCAGGCGAGCCGCCAGCCCGTAGATGTAGGGCGGTGAGCCGAGCCGATGAAACCAGGTCCAGGCCATGTTTACTCCAGACTGATGCGCACAGCCGCGGCGGCGGCCAGGGGCGCGAGGGTTATTCCGAGTACCGCGATTGCCCCGAGCAGGTACAGGGGTGCCGTGAACCCCTCGCCTTTGATGGCCAGCTCCGTGGCACGCGCACCGAAAATCAACACAGGCATCGACAGCGGCAGCGTCAACAGCGACAACAATGCGCCGCTGCGCTTGACTCCCAGAGTCAACGCCGCGCCCACCGAACCGATCAAACTCAACGCCACACTGCCAATCGCAACCGACGCCACGATCCCGCCAACAGAGGCCACCGGCACACCCAGCGACAACGCCGCCAGGGGCGCCATTACGGCCAGCGGCAGGCCTGTCAAAAGCCAATGTGCCACTGTCTTGGCAAACAGCAGCCACGTCAATGACTGGCCCGACAGAACGTGCTGCTCGAGGGTCCCGTCCTGCGCATCATCGCGAAACAGAAACTCGAGCGCGAGCAATGAGGATAACAAGGCGGCGACCCACAACACACCGGGCGCTACGTCGCGCAGCCGCGACAATTCCGGGGAAATTCCCAGAGGAAACAACGTCGTCACAATTGCGAAAAAAGCCAACGGCTGCACGAGCTGGCCGCGCTTGCGGAATGCGAGCCGAATGTCGCGGGCGAGCGTGAGGCGCGCTGCCTCCAGCGCTGAGGTGCCTGTGCCGGGGATCTCGATCACTGAGGCGGACGTGCTCACTTCGACGACAGCTCCAGCCGTCTGATGACCGCTGAAGAGACCTCGAGTTCGTGGTGAATAGCGGCGACTGCCAGGCCGCCTTTTGCCAGGTGCTCTTCGATCAGTGCCCCTACCAGCCGCTGCCCGGCGGCATCGAGGTTCGTTGTGGGCTCATCCAGGAGCCACAAGGGAGCGGCCATTAATAGGAGGCCCGCCAGGGCTACGCGGCGCTTCTGGCCAGCCGACAGCGTGCGAATGGGACGATTTTGCCACTGATCGCAGCCCAATCGGCTCAGTTCGTGCTCAATGTCGGCTTTCTGCAGTGAGCGGCGGACGCCAACCCAGTAGAGCAGGTTTTCGGTCGCGGTGAGGTCTGGCTTCAGTGGAGGTTCGTGTCCGATGTAAGCCAGATCGCTGTGATATGCCTGCAGATCGCGGCGAATATTGGTGCCACACCAGGTGATGGCCCCTTCTTCCGGATACATGATTCCGCTCAAGGTGCGCAGCAGGCTGGTCTTGCCGGCCCCGTTGCCCCCTGTGATCTGGAGGCACTCGCCGGCGCTGACTGCGAACCGCACACCCTTGAGGACGTGGCGATCGCCCCTCCACAGGTGCAGATTCTCGGCTTGCAGACGGCGCTCGGGCATTGACGGCACACAGGCTGAACGATGGCGCGCGAGTCTCGCAAATTCAGTGGCTTATCGCCATAAGGAAGGGTGTCTACACGCAGCGTCAATGCCGCGCTTTTTGTCGAATCTGCGATAGAATCGCGGCGCCGCCCGCCGAGGGCGCGCCGCACCAGGCCCGGGTGGCGAAATCGGTAGACGCAAGGGACTTAAAATCCCTCGGCCGCAAGGCTGTGCCGGTTCGAGTCCGGCTCCGGGCAGATCCCTCTATATCAGCATTGGTCGCTGCTAGCCTTCCGCCGCTAGTCATCGAATTTTCGAGCATTTCTCGTGCCGGAGCCTCCTGCGAGTGCGGGCCTGTTTCGATTAGCAACTCCTCCTGGCGCGGCATCACTCGTCTTCGGACTTTACAGACCGCGCCCCCGGGATGTGACCGGTCGGAGAATTCAATGCATAGATTTCTAACTGATAAATCAGTGGATCGGTAGGGCACATCGTTTCTTACTCTGTCGGAGCGACCCAAATAGTCTCGACTTCTACATCGAGCCGATCCATCTTCGGCGGTTGGCCGAACGCACCTCGACCTGCAGGCCCTAACTCGGTGCCGTCTGATCCCCATGCTCCGTCTTTAACCTGAGCGCATAGCGCATAAGGATCGAGTCGTCCGGATGCCTCTCTACGACCCCCACGACCGCCACGTCCGGGCCGCCCCGCAGGTCCACCGGGGCCACCTTTCGCCTTTTGGCCGTCGTCAAACCTGATTCGGCGGAGAATGCTTTGGTGATTGTCTGGGCGTGTATAAACGAAAAGGTGACCACCGGCGCCACCCGCCCTTTACACATTCCGGAATAACGCAAGTTTTGAGTTCTCCGCAGGCCGCAATAATTTCGTCTTGTTTGGCTCTAATATCTGGTGTTGAATCTTTGAACCCTTCGCGTCTCTTTTTGAGCTCGGCAGCCGTAACAGTTATGAACTTCCCTACTGCGTCGTTCGGCAGGGGCTTCGCATCTGGATCGATGGGCACGTCTTTGCCGTCTTCCCCCGGCGCTCCCGGGCCTCCATCCTCACCACGCAGATCTATGTCGATTTCTCCGTTCAAATTCCCGAGAACTACCAGATAAACATTTCCCGCATCAAGGCCGTCGGCGCCTTCACCGTTTGATTTAGTGGGCGCCGAATCACCATCATTCCGCCTTTCGAACGACCGGATCCGTGCCGGAGAGTGAATTGTCAACGCGTTGGCGATAATGACTAGGTCATACCGCCCGATTGTGATATCCGCATCATCCAGTTGGACCGTGTCGGCCGCCAGAACTATTACTCCCCTTTGCCATGAGCGCTCATTTTCGCCCACGGGTACCTCTGTGGCGAGGCCGAAGCCCGAAGTATTGACGGGCGCGCACAAGATGCGGTTGGCTTTTGAGTCGAGCAGTTCCTGTCGACTAACGATGGCAAAGCAGCGTGATTTCTTCGGATCACCATGTTGAGGCTGGCGAACTCGATAAATCTCGCCTCGCCTCAGAGATGAGGCTGACACAATGATTACTCCGCTTCCCAGTCCGACTGGTAGGCAGCGCTATCATCGCCTTCAGCATTCAAGGCTTGCGCGTGTCGGTTGAGTAACTGGAGTTCGAGCTCGCGGCGTTCGCGTTTGAGTTGACGCATCACATATGCGCGTACGGCCTGCTCGATCCACGCTGAGCGACGACTTTCACCAGGCAACGGCGGATGACGACATTGGCGATGTCCCCACCTGAGGGGCAGTGAGGTCAACAGCCGTTGGCTAGCGGTTGCAGGGCTCCCGGGTCAGGGGCTTGCGGTTGGGGATTGTTGGCATCCCGGTAACCGTCGGTCAGCGCGGCGAGGAATGCCATCACATCCTCGAATTGTAGTTTCGACAACGGGCCGTGGCCCGCGGAGTCTGCGCCGAACGGGCTTTCGGTGTTGATATTGGCGTGATACTGCGCCGGCAAGTCATCGAACTTGCGGCCCTGCGGATAGAACTTCTCGGGATGGCTGTCGCGCTCGACGTAGAAGTCGATGACCTGACGCAGATCGTGGTAGATACCGTTGTGAAAGAACGAATGTCGCAAACGAACGTTGCGCAGTGAAGGGGCTTTGAATAGGCCGCAATATTCGCCCTTCCCTTTCAGGTCCGTGCGGATCGGGCCACACAATCCCATGTCGAAATAGGCAGCATCTTTGTTGGCTGGCAGCGCGCTGTTGCGGGGCACGCCCAGGGCAATCAGGCCGAAGTCGGTGAACTGGGGGAAGGCGCCGTCGTTGCGGATTTGGCTGGGGTGGCAGCTTGCGCAGTTACCGGCTTGGGGGTCGTTGAACCATTTCAGGCCGCGAATCTCAGCCTGACTGAGCTGCGCTTTCCGACGTAACCACCCGTCATACTTGCTGTCGTACGGATAAAACTCCCGCGGGTCCTGCTGAAAGACTTCGAGGGCCTTCAGGACGGCCTTGAAGGCCTTCTCATCGTCATCGAATACATCGTCGCCGAAGGTTGATTTCATGCACGCCGCCTGCGCGCCTGTGCGCACCTTGGCAACGATCGCGGCCGGGCTGGAGTTAGCCATCTCCTCCGGAGAAAAGAGCGGCAGTTGCGCCTGGTCGTGCAGGGCGTCCGCGCGGCCATCCCACATGTGCCCGCCGGTGGGGCCTTGGTCGACGCTCTCATCAACCGCCTCGTCGAAGTGGTGCTCGGCGAACGGCGGGACGTTCTGCAGGTATTTCAGCGAGGGGATTGCCCGTGCAGTGGGCAGCGGGACAGATTTGCCGTTGACCTGGACCATCACCCCCTTGGGTGGGGGGCCGTAGGCGTACTTCGGGTCATGGCATGTTGAGCACGCGAGCTGGCCCGACGCGGAAAGCGAACGATCGAAAAAGAGTGAGCGGCCCAGGCGGGTCATCTCGGGGACTGTGGGGCGCTTGCTGAAGGTGTCGGCGTAGAAGGAGGACTTCTGCGCTGGTGGAGTGCGCGTCGGCGCCGCCTTCGAAACCGACGCTGAGGCGGGCGACGCGGGAGGCACTGGCGGAGGTCTGGAATCGTGGGATCCGCAGGCCGCTAAAAGCAGGACCCACGGGGCCCCTAGCCGAAACAAAACTGTCATTTTTCAAAGTCTAGCAAGCTGCCAGGACTCCAAAGAAAAATTACGAATAGTCATCTATCTGTCATACACGGTTCGGACAATGCGCCGCTTTCGTCCACCTTTCGTTCCTGTGTAGGGATTTCCGGAGAACAGTGTTGAACACAATAAAAGGCCATCCGCGTGCCGTATTGGCCGTCGGTTTTATGGTTGCCACCATCCTGGCGGCGTGCGGAGATGATCACGACGACGGTATGCCGGACGCGTTTTCGTTCAAGGCCGTCACCAACGCACCCTTGGCGAGCGTCCAGACCAGCAACTCGGTCAAGATCAGTGGTATCAACAAGACCGTAACGATCGCGATCACGGGTGGAACCTATAGCGTCAATGGCGGGACCTACACCAACGCCGCTGGCAGCGTTAACAACGGCGACACGGTAACCGTTCAGGAGACGGCATCTAGCTCACCGGGCAGCGTCACTACGGCTCAGTTGGCCGTGGGAACCGTCAGCACGCCGTTCTCGGTCACCACCATCGACGAGGACACTGCAACCACTCAGGGACTGCAGGCTAACGTCAAAAACATCGTCGTGATCTACGCCGAGAACCGTAGCTTCGATAACCTGTTTGGCAACTTCCCCGGTGCCAATGGTTTGCCGACCGATGCCAGCACCATTGCTCCGCAGCTGGATCGTGATGGAACCGTGTTGTCGAAACTGCCTCAGACCTGGGGTGGCGTTACCGCCGCCGGTCAGACGGCGACGGTCACCGCGGCGCAGAGCGACGGCTTGGCGAACGCGCCCTTCTCTATCGAGACCGCATTTCAGGCCTCCAGCGGGCAGACGCTGAGCCTGTCGACGGTTACTCGCGACCTGTACCACCGCTTCTTCGAGAACCAGATGCAGATCCACGGCGGCAAGAACGATCAGTTCACCGCGTGGGCAGACTCGGGTGGCTTGGTGATGGGCCACTTCGACGGCTCATCCACTGCGATGTACAAACTGGCCGCGAAGTATGTGTTGGCTGACAACTTCTTCCAGGCAGCGTTCGGTGGATCGTTCCTGAACCACCAGTACCTGATCTGTGCGTGTGCGCCGCAGTATCCGAATGCGGATACCGCCACCGCGCATCCGACGATCTCCATCGTCGCGACCAACGCGGATGGCTCGTACACCGCTAACTTGATCCCGACCAGTGCATCGGCCCCATCTGCGCTCACGGCTGCGCCTGTCTTCACGGGTAGCAACAACCTCGCACCGAAAGACTACTTCGGCGTTGGTGACGGCTATCGTGCTGTCAACACGATGCAGCCTCCGTATCAGCCGAGTGGCGTCGCTCCTCCGACAACGGACACCACGCACCTGTACGCAGACCCGAACTCTGCCTCGACTCTGCCGCCGCAGACGCAGGCGACCATCGGCGACAAACTGGATGCGAAGAGCGTTACGTGGGCATGGTACTCGGGCGCTTGGAATCAGGCCCTCACGGCCACCACAGGTGCAACCTATTCGCAGCCGCCCTCAAACAACGCGAGCAACCCGCCGCCAGTTGCTCCGAGCTTCCAGTTCCACCACCAGCCGTTCAACTTCTATGCTGAAGCAGACCCGGTTACCCATGCGGACTACCGGTCGGCTCACCTGAAGGACTACACGGACCTGGTCTCGCAGGCTGCCGACGGCACCCTGCCCGCCGTTGTGTTCTACAAGCCTGAGGGTGACCTCAACCAGCATCCGGGTTACGCCAACGTGAGCGACGGTGACGCTCATATCGCTGACCTGGTGGCCAAGCTGCAGGCGAGCAAGCAGTGGGCCAACATGGTGATCATCATTACCTACGACGAGTTTGGCGGTCAGTGGGATCACGTGGCTCCCCCGAAGGGTGACCTGATCGGACCGGGCACTCGTATCCCGGCCATCGTGATCTCGCCGTTTGCCAACATGGGTACGGTCGATCACACGCAGTACGACACCGGGTCGGTTCTGCGATTGATCACCCGCACCTTCTCACTCGACACATTGCCGGGACTGACTCAGCGCGACAAGGCGCTGACCGACAGTGGCGGCACTGCCATGGGTGATTTGACGCCTGCGTTGAAGTTGTTCTAACAGACGATCTGATCGGTCGAATTAAAGGGCAGTCCCGGTCACGGACTGCCCTTTTTTATTTTGGGTGTAGACTCGGCGAAGGAACCGAGGCAGAGGATTGCGCGTGCGATCGACCACCGTCTTGTTGCTGAGTGCTTTGCTAGTTAGTGTGAGTGGAGCAGGAACTCCGGATGGGCCCAGCGGCTGGGATCACCATACCAGGACCTACACTACGGCGGAAATCGAGGCGTTGACGCCCCAACCCAAGTCCCCTCTTGACCTGCTCCGTAACATCAAAGTGGCGTGGGACAGGTACCTGCTCCCGCAGGACGTCTTCTGGCCGAAGGCGACATTGCTGCGATTTTTCGCGGGCGATAGTGTGTCGTGGGACCCGGAGGAGCGATTGGGCTCGAAGCATCGGACAGATCGCGATCTGACCCGGGAAGACGGGATGATGGTCATATCCAGCAAGCTGACATCAACACCCGTGCAGGTGTTCCGGAGCCACTCTACGTCGGAGGAGGAAACTGCCTCTTGGGTATACCACTATCCGCGCACGTTGCAGAAGACTGGAATCATCGAGGTCCCGTTTCACGGGTCCATCAAATGGCGCGACGTTAGAGAGTTGTTCGGTGACGGTGCTGTAGGTGGACCGCCTTTGCCGCCCATTGCCGATACAGGGGCGCGAATTTTCCGAGTCAGCCTCCTGAAGCCCACAGAAGAGCCACACACGGATTTCATCTTTTGTTATCGGGCAACCAACCAGGAGCCGTCCCGCGAGGCCGCGATCTTCATTGACGAGATCTGCTTCGGTGTTCGCCGGACGGTCTGGGTATCGAAGGACCGTGAGTCGAGATACAGGCCGATGGATGAAGATGAAGTACTTCGGGTCAGGATGAAGGAAAGCACCGGCCGCATCCCAAACTACTGCTATGCCCTGGAGCTCGAGCCATCGCTCGTGGACAAGTGCCCACCTCGACGGCCCTGACTCATGGGGCCTGCCAGTGTGCGGAGATATCCTGCACGCTGGAGTGGTTGGGCGGCGTGTCCTTTTTCTGGACGGCTTTGAAGCCGACGAGCTTTTCAGGCTCAGACCCTACTAGTATGAAGCTGTTCTGATCCGAGGTTGCGCTAGGCGGACTGCGGAGTTGGTTGAAGTTGGCAGCCCAGGTCGTTGAGTCGTCGGACGAGACGCTGGATTACCTTGGAGCGGTCGCGACGGGTGAAGTATTCGGCTCCGAGGTCTTGGTATTCGACGCCGTTTTTGAGCATGTGATAAGCGGCTGTCAGCATGGAGGCAGCGACGGCCAGGATGGCTTTCTTCGCGCCGCGCCGCGATCGTAGGCGATGGAACTGGGCCTGCAGGTAGGAGTTCTTGGTTCGCACCGCAGCCCAGGCGGCGGTGACGAGCGCGACTTTGAGCCAGGGGGCACCCTTGCGCACACGCACAGAGCGACGCTTGCCGGCGCTTTCGTCGCTGCGCGGACACAGCCCCGCCCAAGAGATCAGATGCGCGGATGTGGGAAAGCGCGACATGTCGACGCCGATCTCCGCCACCATCACCTGCGCGGTGAGATCACTCACGCCGGGCAGAGTGCTCAGGAGGCGGGCGCTGGTCTGGATCGGCGCCAAGGTTTTTCCCACCGTGGCATCAATGTCGGCGAGCGCCTCTTCCAGGGCTTCCACCAGTTGCAGATGCACTTTCAGCAGTCCACGGTGGTGATCACGGATGCGTCCGTGCAGAGCCTGCACGAGTTCGGCGCGCTTCTTACGAGCATTGCCTTGGGCGAGATCGGCGAGTTTTTCCGCATCTGTCTGCCCGGCGATGAGCGCTTGGAGGATGGCGCGGCCGCTCTTTCCGAGCACATTCGACAGAACACTTCCCAACTTCAGATTCGCATCCTCCAGGATCTTCTGGATACGTGAGGAGTGCTGAGAGATTTCTCGCACCAACTGCTTGCGTGTGCGAGTGAGATCACGCAATTCCTGGATGGGCGCCGGCGGCACGAAGCTTGAGCGAATCAATCCATGCGCGAGCAGATCGGCGATCCAAGCCGCATCATTTACATCGGTTTTGCGCCCGGGGACATTCCGAATGTGCTGAGCATTGGCGAGGACCAACTCGAAGTGACCTTCGAGCAAGTGCCACACGGGTTTCCAGTACACCCCCGTCGCCTCCATGGCCACATGGGTCACATCATGCTCACTCAGCCAATCGCTCAGTTCCATCAGTGCCGCGGTGGTCGTCGCGAAACTCTTCACCTCATCGTGCAACGGAGCCGAGACACAGCGGATGCGTGCAACCACGCTGTCCTTGTGTACATCGAGCCCCGCACAACGCGGATACAACACCTGCATAGATCCTCCTGTGTAATGGCCAGGATGAGATGCCGCCGGGAGAGACCCTCGTCATCGAAATCTAGTATTCGTGCTCCGGAACGCAAGCGTTCGTGGCAACAATTGGGGGTGCTCGCAGGGTCTCGGGTCCAACTAGCTAACGGGCTCAGGGCACCATAGAAAAAACCGACCTCCTTCCCGCCGACAACCTCAATCCTAAACCAAACCGCGGCAGTCGATCCTGGCACTCTCGAGCTTCATGGCTGGGGGTCGCGCGCGGCCTGATGGAGAACTAGCTACAACACCACCAGATGACGTGCCGTCGCTTTCCGAACCGCTGCAAGAGGGATGCTGGTGTCGAAGGTGACAAACCTTCCTTCACGGCGGACCGCAAGAGCCAGCAGGTAGATGTCGGTGAGTTGCCGCGGACCATGGATCCGAGTCGAATCAACCGTGTTCGAGTCCAACAAACTCACCTCGTCCGACCAGAATTCATGGACGTCGGCTTCACAGGCATCCGCAAGACGTTTCATGACCGATTGGATCGGTAACGAGTTCGGATAACCGGGATTCGCCATTATTCGAATGCAGCCGTTCTGGGTGATTGGACATGAAGCCCAGCCTTCGCCGGCGTGCTCCTTGAACCAACCGAATGCGACCGCGTGCGATGTGTGATCGGAGTCGAGCAGTGCGATCAGCACATTGACGTCCAACAGCGCGCGCATCACTTCCTGCGCCGGGTATTCGAGTGGCCGGCTTCTCCAGCAACTCCCAGGCGGCCATAGGCGCCTGGACCACTGCTAGTAGGCATCGTCTTCGCGAAGCTTATCGATCAAATCGTTCGTGACGATTCCGCCGCGTGCTGGAAACGGCCGAAGGCCATAGACCGCCTTCGGCTCCTTCACTGAAGACGATTCTTGGGGCGCAGTCAAAGCCCGCCTGGCGAGCTCAGAAATCATCTCGCCGATGGTTTTTCGCTCCCGCTGAGCCCGCTCCTTCGCGGCCTGCAGGACGTCATCGGCAATGTCTAAGGTGGTACGCATGCATGTGATGCTAACGCATCACGCATCAGATGTCGACTCAGGTATCTGAGGGGGTAAAATACCTTCTGAGCCAGGCACTCTTCTGGTCGGCGTTCGCTGAATCGCGGAAGGTCGTCTTGGCGCGCTCCAGCATCTCGCTCGAGGTCAGCGGCTTCTCCGAGGAGGCCGCTTCGCACTAGACGAGCGCGATTGATCCGCCATATCTTGCAACAGTTGGATCTGAAGTCAGGAGTGTAATTCCCTCGACTATCGCCTGGGCGACCAGGACTCTGTCGAACGGATCTTTGTGGTGCTGAGGCAAACCATCGATGGCGACGACGTGTTCGCTAGCGATCGGCAGCTCAGAATAGCCATTGTCTAACAGACCCCGTCGCAAGACGCGTGCATCAACCTTGAAGTCGTCTCGATGGAGACTTCGCTTGATCACGATCTCCCAAAGACTGCCTGAGCTGAAGAACAATTCGTGCTCGTCCTTCTCGATCAGGCTGCGCGCTTTTTTGGATAAGCGCTCCGGCTGGCCTGCAGCCCACAGAAGCAGGTGCGTATCCAATAGCAGTTTCACGACTCGTCGCCGAAGAGCTGCTCGATTTCCTTGCTTCCCATCGAATTGAAGTCGTCGGGAACCTCGATCTGACCTCTGAGAAACCCGAGACGCTTCACCTGTCCGGCCTCGGGTGCGTTCAGGGCCACCACTTTCACCAACGGCTTGCCGGCCTTGGCAATCACGAATGGCTCGCCATTGGCCGCCTGATCGACCAACCGCGACAGATGGGTCTTCGCCTCATGAATATTAACGGTTTGCATGATCCGCTCGATAGACTTAGTTCAATCGACTTAGTCTATCTCGTTCATGCGGCAAATGCGACCGACGATCGTCGGGATCCCTGCGAACGTTCAATAAGCAGGCGCACAGCATCCGGCGCTTACACAATTTCTTACACATAAGGTTCTGCGATTGGCTAAAATCCCTGTTTAACCAGCCACTTAGGAGTACCCGCAAGGGACCCGTTGAAATTTAATGGGTCTTTGGCAATCGCTCCTTGAGAAGACGCTCCTTTAACGATTGGTCACTCTAAGTCGACTCGGCGCTTGAGCAGACGCAGGGGACTTTCAGCCTGCGGAACCGCGAGTTTTTCGAGCCCCCCGATTTACACATTCGTTCCACAGTTACTGCCCACCGCCGGGCTCTCCGGGGCACAGACTGCCGCCGGGTTTGCATGGCCCTTGGAGAGCCCTGTGACCGTCACAACACTCTCTAGTCACGAATTCGACGAGGACCGGAGCCGCGCCATGAGAGCCGCGCAAAATGGGCCGTTTTTCGTCACCGATCACAGGCGCCCTACTCACGTCGCGCTGACAATGCAGGAACACCAACATCTCACCGGCGGACAAATGACTCTGATCGAAGCACTTGCCCATCCCGATGCAGCGGACTTTGACTTCGATCCTCCGCGTGTGAAAGGGCTCTACCGGTCAGCCGACTCGAACTGACGTTTGTGCTCAACACGGACGTGATCTCCCATCTGCGCCAGACCGGAAAAAACGAACGCCAACTGGAGTTGGAACTGGGCTCTTGCTGTTGGAACGTCTCATTATTGGCTGGAACGGCCAAAAATGCGGCGGCCAGTAAGACCCTGTCCGTGTTTCTAATCAGGATGAGAGGTTGACGTCGAAAACTGCTGCTAATTCTGCACAGTCGCAGTCTTATCGAGAGTGTGTAATACTATACACACTGGTTTTGGGAAGGTAGCCATCATGAGCAAACGCATCAACATAATGATTGAGGAGGACACCTGGGGCTTTTTGGCCAAGGTGCCTGCTGGCGAGCGCAGCCGGGCGATCAATGAGGCACTTCGCGCATGGGTGACCCGGAAGCGACGTAAAGATGCCGTGAAAGAAATGGATACTTTGCGCATTGCCGTCCCAAATGTCAGCTCGGAAGAAGTTGCGCGTTGGATCCGAGAAGATCGTGAGCAGGGACACTGATGTCGATTCCGATCGTCGTTCCGGATGCTTCAGTTCTGCTGAAATGGGTGTTGCCCTCAGTAGACGAACCCTATGCGGACAACGCGCTGCAGTTGCGGTCTGCCATCGTCGACTCAGCGGTTTACGCTCTAGTCCCCCCGCTTTGGATATATGAAGTAGGCAACACAATCGCGCGTCGTTTTCCCGATCATGCGCAAGCCTGGCTGTCGGCCCTGATGAAATTTGCCCTCAAAGAGGTTCCAGCGTCCAAACCGTGGCTGACGAAGACACTCGAGTTAGTGCAGCTTCATGACGTCACATTTTACGATGCCGCCTACCACGCACTCGCGATCGTGAATGGGGGGATTTTTGTTACTGCCGACTCCCGGTATGCGACCAAAACGGCGAGCTCTGGATCGGTCGTACTGGTGGGTGACTGGCGGCCGCCGCCAGAGCCTGCTACGTCGCCAGGCAAGCGTAGGAAGCAGTGAGGGTGTATCGGCCGTTACGCGACCGCGGCCCTGGAGTTGCGCGATTCGCGAACCGATATCGTCTCGCGCTGACCGGCAGCACGCCCACATCCGTTTGAGACTCAGGGGTGGGATCGTCGGATGCCGAATCGGGTTTGGACCGATGCAGTCGACCTACCTCGGCGAGTACCGGAAACATCTCATCGGCGCAGAGCGTGACCGGATCCGCCGAGCCCGGAGTGCTGGAATTGGCCAAGAGCTTGGTCAATTAGCGCAACGGCTCCTTCTCTGAAAACGATTCGAGCTGACCGGACGAATACATTCGCTCTGCAGCTCCGAGTCACCTCACTCACTGCTCGACCATCTCAACCCGCCGGTTCTTCGCCTTGTCCGCCTCAACGTGATTATTGGCAACTGGCGAATACGACGCGAGCCCTTTGGCGCTCAGCCGGTCCGCGGCAATCCCAAACCGGGTGGTCAGCGCTTTAACCACCGACTCCGCACGGTGTTGGGACAAAACGAGATTATGGTCGAGCGTGCCGGAATTGTCGGTATGGCCGACAATGTACACTCGCAACTTCGGCTGTTGATGCAGCACGTCGCTCATCAGTTTCAAGGTGGCTTGCGAATCAGCAGTAAGCTCTGCACTGTCGGTGGCGAACTTCAGGCCATACAGCGCAATCTTGCCTTCGCTCTGCAGGCCCTTGGTGATGGCCGCGGCATCGACGCTGACCTGCCCCGCAGGCATCTGCCCGTTTTCAACCACTTGCAACAACACACCGCTTGGGTTGTCACCGTTTTTGGTGACCATCACACCCACATGGAGCTTGCGACCGTCGCGCTGCAGCTCGGCGAGCAGATAACGGACATCGTCATCGGCCGAAAACAGCAGATCAACCATCAGGTTGCGATGTTCACTGTCCTGCGACAGGATCGGGTCGGCATAACTGTGGGCAAAGTTGTATCCACCACAGGCGCTCGCAGCGGTACCCGCCGTACAGTTGTACAGCACCTTGAAGCCGCTCCCCTGCAATGAGTCGCGGAAGTTCGCCAATACCTCGGCAGGAGTCTTGCCGGCCGGTGCGGCATAAACGATGCGTGTCACCTTGCCGGAAGCAGGCAGCGTCTTCGCGAATTCGGAATGTTGCAGCGGGCCCAGGGGGAACGCGACCTCGTCGTAGTTGCTTTCCTGGTAGGAAATGATCGTCGACCGGGCAAACCGCGAAACAACAGGCGAGTCCTTGCTGTGCGGCACGTCGGCATGGGGCCACTCGGTGGCTGACAGCGGCGCGGCGAACAGAACGGAAAGCACGAGCACCCTGCAAAATCGATTCATACCGGAGCAGCTCCTAGCGCTGGCCAAGGGGCAATTCGAACAGCTCGGGGGACAATGGCTCGAATGAGACCGAGGTGACGGTCCAATCCAGCGAGCGTCCTTGCTGATCCTCGGCATGATAACCGAGCAACAGTCCGTACTGTGTATCAATCCACATCGTACCGCTGTCACTCCCGTCTGGTCCGCGGGATCCGGCATGCGTGAAGCGCCAGCCGCCCGCTTCCCGGCCCGCGATCTCCTTCGTTCCCACATGCTCGCAGGCGACACCCAGGCTCCTACAGGGATCTTTCGGCTCGAAGAGGAACTGCCTCGCTGTCGTACTGTATTTCAACGGCCAGGCTTGCCTGGCCGCCTCGTTAACCAGCCAGATGCCGTTGCCTTGCCGGAGCAGATACCCCTGTTGATCGGCGCTGCGAAATTCGAGTCGCGTCCGGTTTCCCTGTATGTATACAGATTCCGGCAGCACGCGTTTGCCAGTTCCCTCAAACCCAAATTTTAGAGCGACCCCACTCGCAACACCTGACAGAGTGACATCCGGCATATCCTCGGCACGGGCCGCAATGGCCGCAAGCGCACAGGCCACGATCAGGAGACGAGCTGCCGTCATGGGGAAGGCAGGTTGGCGCGGTTGGTAATCGGCGACTGCATGCGAACCATGGCACTGGTGACGATGGGCAGGCTGTAGACCGTGTGACCGTCCACCGCCGAGCGCGCAGCGTCGAAGGTACCGAGAATACGATCGATGATGGGGACGATGAGCGGGAACTTGAAGGTGACCTGGATCTTCAGGATGTTGGCATCCTGTACGCTCAGGCCGCCACGACTACCTACCGAGGCAGAACGGAAGTTCAGCGTGTCGTTCGGAATGGCCATGGTGCCGTCGTACTGCGCTTCCTTGAAATCGTCGAACGAGCCGGTGTTCGGGCTGAGCACTTTGATGTTGGTGGAGGTCAAAACCGCCGGATATGCGGTCAGATAAGCCTTCGCGGTGCCCGCAGCGCTCGGGGAAGCTGTGGCGGTCGCGAACAACGGGGTTATGCCGCGCGCAAAGCCCTTCTGCATCTGCCCCATGTCAACACCATGCAACGCACCGGCGCGTGCTGCTTCGAGCGCTGCGTAGTCCACCGTCGTCTTCGCACGATAAAGCAGAATAGCCTGCAACATCCCCAGGAGCAGCAACCCGAAGCCCACCATGGCGATCAGGAACTCTGTAATCGACTGTCCCCGTTGGTGCTTCATGGCCGATCCGCGGCTCCGGGCTTCCTGCGGGAAGCCGATGTGGCGCGCGCTACGGGCTTCGCCACAGCCACGGCCACCGGCGCTGGCGCAGCAGCCATCTGGCTCGGCGGTGATCCGATGTGCGCAAGTTCATCGGCCAGGCGGGTGCTCATGTCATGCATCGGGTCGCCCTCTTTGGCGGTACTCGCGCTGGAAACGAATGCCGCCCTGGCCTGTCGCATCCGCACGATACCCAAGTTGTGCCAGGCACGTGAGTGATTCGGATTACGCGCTATCGCTTGTTGATACGCCTGTACGGCGCGGTCTGGTTCCTCGGCGCGCACGTAAGTATTTCCCAACATGTACCAATAGTCCGCCTCGCGCGGAACCATTTTTGTCAACTGCAGGTAGAGCATAGCTGCACGTTGAGTGTCGTTGGCGCGATAGGCTGACTCGGCTTGCTCCTGAGTAGCCAGGACGTCGGATAGTCTCGGAGTCTTAGTGGGCAACAGGTTGGTGCACCCCATCAGCAGCACCACGAGAAAAATACAACTCAGTGACCGCGCCATACCAGCTCCTCGCCGATCTGGGGTCCGAATACAGCTACACTTCCCGCAGCGAGCTCCAAAGTCTTGCGCGCATAGCGCCCGGCGCGCATCGACCACGGAGTGACGTTTTCACAAATGCCGACCACCCGGCTGTTGCTGTCCAGAAAGATGAGGTCCAACGGATACCGCATCCAGAAGGTGTGCACGCTGGAGCACGGCTCGATCAATAACCCTTCCTGCGCGGCAGGCTCCAGAGGCTTACGGCCCAGCAATCCCCGTAGCCGCGTCCAGGGATTGGCTGCATGCCAGACAGTCGGCACGACACACCTCCCAGCGCGGTAGAGAGCGCCCGTCTTCACAGGATGCCTTCCTGTTTCATGCGCAGGTAAATGAAGTAACCGAGAACCAGGAAGACCAACGGAAAGAAGAACATGACCAACGGCGCCATCATCTTGACCGGCGCCTCCAGCGCGAGTTTCTCGGCACGCAAAAACCGCTCTTCACGGCGCTGGGACGCTTGCGCCCGCAATGTCTGACCCAGGCTGGCACCGACCCGGTCTGACTGGATCAGGGTGCCGGTGAAGCTGGAGATCTGTGACATGTCCATGCGTTCAGCCATGCGCCGGAGGGCTTCAGCTCGCGCGAGTCCGGAGCGCAGGTCGCGAAGCAGGCGTGTGAATTCCTGTGACAGTGGACCCTGTGGACCCTTCTGCGTGGCCTGCTCTATTCCTCCCGTGATGTTCATGCCCGCCTCGACCGTCATCACAATGAAGTCGAGGAATACCGGTAGGTCCTTGAGCACCATGCGCTGACGTTTGTTGCGACGCTCGGTGAGCCACAAGTCCGGGTAGAAAAAGCCGAGAATTCCGCCCGTCAACGTGCTGCCGAGATAGAGCGCAATGCCCTGTTTGTTCAGCATGAGCAGGATCACGCAGGGAAACACCGCCACCAATGCAACCGCTACCACCCGCAGACCATACAACTGCTCGGGCGTGAGCAGGAAATCCTGGCCCGCGGTTTGCAGACTGCGATGCGCGGGCTCCAGTTGGCTGGGCTTCAAATGCGGGCCCAGCAAGTGAGTTGCCACGTTCACCAGCGGCCAGATCAAACGGATACCCAACGGCAGCGGATCCTGAAAATTGCGGTCCTGCTGCGGCACTTCCTTCATGAAGCCGCGAATGCTCCAGAAAACGAGGCCGACCGAGGCAGCCACGCAGGGAATGAGCACCCACAACAGCAGAGTCATACGTCGATGCTCATGATCTTTCGGCACATCCGATAGCCGAGGAATTCCATGATGGCCGCAACTGCCATGACACACCAGCCGATGAAGGTGTGATACATCGCATTCATCGTCTCCGGGTAGGCAAACGTCAGGAATGTAACGATGCCGACGGGTAGCATGGCCATGACTATGCCTTGCAGGCGACCCTGCGCGGTGAGTGCACGTACCTTGTCTTCCATGATCAAGCGTCGGCGCAGCGTTTCTGACAGTGAGGCCAGACTTTCCGCAAGGTTGCCGCCGATGTCACGCGATATGTTGACGGCAGAAACAAACAGCGTCACATCCGCGATGGGTACCCGGACATTGAAATGCTCGAGAGCTGCGTCCGGCTTGACACCCATGCGCTGCTCACGCAGTACCAGCGAAAACTCCTCTGCCAGCGGGGGATCGGCATCCCTCGCAAGGCTCTCCATGGCGGGTCCAAAGCCGAGCCCTGCACGCATGCTGCTGGCCATCATCATCAGACCGTCTGGCAGTTGCGCCTGGATTTTCAACACCCGGCGCTCCCGCATCCATCTGTAGATCTTGCGTGGCAGGAACAGGATGATGATTACCGCGATGACGGCGAGCAACGCATTACCTGAAATGACCCACAGAAACAGGGGCGCAACGAGCACCGCCCCCAGGTTCACCTGGAACAGCGTGCCGGTATCAACGAACAGGAACAGGTCCGACAAATTGACGCGCGCCTGCTCAGTGAACGTTTCGCGGTAGCGTTGCAGAAATGCCGCCGAGTTGCGTGCGAGCAGAAAACCCAGCAGTCCGACAGTCAGGAAGATCATTGCGGCAACCGGGAACAGGCTCATGCGCGGCCTTCCCGCGGATTGAAGATGGCCAGGTCGACGTTGACACCTCGTTCGGCCAGTTCTTCATAGAATTCGGGCACCGCGCCGGTTGCCGAGAATTCGCCGCGTACTTTGCCGTTCGGACCACCCTGATCGCGGGCGGTGAAGGTAAAAATGTCCTGAGTCTGGATGGTGCCGCTTTCGATTCCCGTGATCTCGCTGATGTGGGTTACCTTGCGCGATCCGCAGGGAAAGCGACGTTGGTGAATGATCAGATCGAGTGCGGAGCAGATTTGCTCGCGGACCACCACCATCGGCAACTCGACGCTGGACATCAACACCATCACTTCCAGGCGTGATAAGGCATCGCGTGGCGAATTGGCATGTGCGGTCGTCAACGAGCCTTCGTGGCCAGTATTCATGGCCTGCAACATGTCGAGAGCTTCGCCGCCGCGGCACTCGCCCACCACGATACGGTCCGGACGCATACGCAATGCGTTACGCACCAGATCGCGGATGGTAATCAACCCTTTGCCCTCCAAGTTGGCCGGCCGCGACTCCAGGCCAACCAGATTCGGCTGACTCAACTTCAGTTCCGCCGCATCCTCGATCGTGACGATGCGCTCGTGGTCAGGGATGAAGTTGGACAGCACATTGAGCAAGGTGGTCTTCCCGGAGCCCGTGCCGCCGGTGACTACGATGTTGCGGCGTTCGCGCACCGCTACTTCGAGGAACTCCAACATGGCGTGATCCATGGAGCCGAAGTTGATCAGGTCCGCGCCCACCAGCTTGCGCTTGGAAAATTTGCGGATGCTGATGCTCGGGCCACGCAGGGCGACCGGCGGAATGATCGCGTTGACGCGTGACCCATCCTTCAGGCGCGCATCCACCATTGGCGAGCTTTCATCGATCCGGCGGCCGAGTGGCGCTACGATACGCTCGATAACTCCCAGCACAGCCTGATCGCTGGAGAACACCACAGGTGATTCTTCAATGCGTCCCGCCCGTTCGATGAATATCTGGTCCGAGCGGTTGACCATCACTTCGGTGACGCTGTCGTCGGCCAGAAGGTCCTCGAGCGGGCCGAGGCCGATGGCCTCATCGAGGACTTCCTTGGCCAACCTGCGGCGATCGACGTTCGAGGGTATCTGTGCGAATTCGCGCGAGAGGATGTCCTCGATCAGGGCGGCGGTTTTGTCCCGCAACTCGTCGTCCTTCATGCCGCGGACGTCCAGCCGGCGCAGGTCCATCTGGCGCAACAGGGAGGCATGAACTTTCAGGCGCCAGTCCAACATTTCGGAGTTGACTGCCGGTCCGGGGTGAACCGTGGGTGCAGCCGCGTGCGCCGCTATGTGCTGGCCCGTGGTGCTCTGGGCCATGACACCCGGCGCCGCGGCAGCTCTGGCTCCCGATGTGCCGCTCGGGTTGCCGCCCGAGTCGCCGGCGCGCCCTCGGCTATTGTGAGCGTTGAGACTGCCAGGGCCGTTGCGTAGACCGCTGCCGCTGTGGGCGCCATTGGCGCCGTGCAGGCCGTCGGCGCGAGCACCATAGGCATCGTTGGACACACTCGGCCTGTGCGAGGGATCGACCGCCACAGCCGCCGGGGCATCCGCCAATACGCGCAAGCGATAAGCCCCAATGCCCACGACATCCTCTTTCCGCAAAGGCCCGTGGGCATGGCGATTCGCTACCCGGTCGCCATTCACCGTTACCGGTGCACGGCCTCCCAACACCTCCATGAATATCCCATCAGGCCGCGCCCGGAAGGCCGCATGATCATCGGCAATATCCCAACCCTGGAGCACCACCAGGTTGTTGTCGCTCTTCCCCACACCACAGTGGGCGTTCAGGCAACGGACCTGGCGAACGCCCCGGTTGGCGGTTTCGATCACAATTTCAAACATGCTCCACCTGCATCAATTGACGATGTCGGCGCCGGCATTCCTGACAAAGTCCTCGCGCAGTTTGTCGCTATGCCTGATGAGATCCTGGTTGCGCTGCGAGTTTGGATCGATGATATGGGGAGTAACAAAGACCACCAGGTCGGTACGGTTGGCCTGGAAGGCACGTGACTTGAACAGTTCACCCAACACGGGTATCTGGCCCAGTCCCGGCACCTTGTCTACGGTCTTGGCGGCATTGGCGTCGACCAGACCGGAGATGACGATCGTGTCGCCCTCGTGCACATTGAGCTCGGTGTTGCCGCGGCGCGTGAGAAACCCCGGAAACCCCTGCACCACCACGGAAGGGTCGATCTTGCTGATTTCCGTTTCGATCTTCGCCGAGATATCCCCGGTAGCATTCACCAGCGGCTCTACGTGCAGCTTGATGCCGTAGTCCTTGTATTCCACGGTCGTCTGTCCAAATGCGGAGCTGGTGGGGATCGGCACCTGTCCACCCACCAGGAAGTCCGCTGTTCCCCCACTGCGCGCGCTCAACTGCGGCGTGGCCAACTCCCAGGCGTTCCCCGTCTGCATGGCCAGGTTGATCTTGGAAGTGATCGATGAAATGAGCCCGAAATAGCCGGCTGCTCCCGGCAGCGGAATGGGTGAGATGCCCGGCTGGTTGGTCGGCAGTTGGGAGCCGATTCCGTTGAGCCCGGGTGGGGTCCCCGGCAGGACGCGGAAATAGGGATTGGTCACCCACTCCCGCGCAACACCGGCAGTAGGCCCGTCAATTGCCTGATCCCACTGTATGCCGATATCGTGCATGGCCTTCTTGTCGAACTCCATTATCCGCACCTGCATCAGGACCATCGGCCGCATCTGCACAGGATCCACACTGACGAAGTTCAACACCTGCGGATAGATCTTGCGAATGGACTCGATGTTGGCAACTTCCGCGGCGGACAGATTGGACCCGCTGACAACCACGTTGCCATTGACCGGGTTGACCGAAATGTTCCTGTTGTCACCTAACATCTGGCGGACCGACTCCGCCAACTGTTCGCTGTTACCAAGGGTGACGTGCACGGAGACGTTGCGCTGAGTGCCGTTGGTCATCCACAACTGCAAAGAGGTCTCTCCCGGCTTCTCGCCGATCATGACCAGCTCGCGCTCGCCGACCACGGTTACACGCAGTACCTTGCCGTCTCCCACCGCAATCCGATCGAGCTGGCCGGGCGCGTTCTGTACCAGCGCCTGGCCTGCGTACAGAGTCACGTTGTTGCCGATCACCCTCGAATCAGCGCGCGCCCCCATCGTGTCCAGCACCATGGCGCACGTGATTACAAGGCACGCAACCGCCGCGAAGTACCTATGAGGCACGACAGCCATTGTTCATTCAACCCTTGCCGCCAATGATGAATTGCACGCCGCTCGACTTGCGCTTCGGCCCGAGCATCAATTCCTGTTTGGTCATGGTGCGCAGATTGAACGGCTGACTGGTGCCGGCCTCACGCAGCATCAACCGCAATTCGCCGCTCTTACCCGCGATGGCAATCCGCTGAGCCTGCGGAGGTGTCAACTCCAGCGTCACATTCGAAAATGCGCCATCCCCATTGGCATCCGTGTTTTGCACACCCTTGGCGCGATGCCCGGTCGCCAGCACCATGACATTACTTTCCAATGGCAGGATCTTCACCCCGTCCTGCTCGGTGACCATCAACAGAACATCCACATGATCACCGGGGACCATCAGGCCCGACACCGAATTCGAGTCATCGACCTGGATGGTGTAGGCCACATCACCCTTTTTTATTACATTGGAGAAATGATCCGCGACCAGCTCAACCGCGCTTGCACTCAACGGGGCTCCCTGAGCCAGGGGCGCACGCAGTACCTGGCCAATGAAGGTGTCATATGTATCGGGTGTAACCGCGTCGGCAGGTACGAACGACGCAGGCACGTCTCGCGAAGCAATGTCTTCTTGTTTCAGTACGTCGCCTTTCTGCATTGGGTGAACCGGCACCACCACCGTAACGGTCTCAGCATGATTGGACGGTGTGCGCTCAGCCACCTTCTGATTAATATACTTCACTGCCATGAGACTGGAGATGCCACCCAGCCCCAGGGCGACCAGCAGGTAAACCAGGTTTTTGTTTACGCGGGGCAACATGGAGTTCTCTCTACAGCCACGCAACGGACAGCGCAAAAGAGAAGCTCGCATAGGCGTTGCGAATCGCATCCGCAAGCTGTTTTATTACGTTGTCGTTTGCGACGAGGACAATGACCACAAACGCGGCAACGATCAGGTACTCCGTCGTTGCGTGACCACGCTGACGCTCATTCATGGTGCGCTACTCCCTCTCCCATGAGGTTGATTATGATCTGGGAATGCGAAGCATTCTTCGTCAGTGCCACCGTCATCTTCCGCTTCCCCTGCTCGTAGTTCATCACACACGAGGAAGTTGCAGGAGCACAGCCGTGAGGGTCAGCGGCTTTCCAGCCGGTTTCGGCCAGGTGCTCGCGGTAATAGCTGGCATTCTGCTGCACCGACAGATTGTTCGTCATGCCCAAAGTGCGGGCCGGCGTTCGGTCATCGGGATACAGGATGTCGTTGAATACAGTCGTGTTGGCAGGATGCGGCACCCCGGATCCCAACTCGACCGTGCTGCGATGTGTGGGTAGTCTGACGATGCCGATATTGCCGCGACTGCCGCTGCCATCCGCTTTCACCTGCACCGTGAAATAGAATTCCCCATCCCGGTGGCCAACTACCTGCCAACCGGGAATCTGGTTGAGCACCGATTGCTTGCCCCACAGATCGCGATAGAACTTCACGATATTGGCGGCACTTTCGCTGCTGGTGAACACCTGCCCGCGCATATCCGTCCCGTTGTAGATCATGTGCGATGCCACTTCAGCCGACTGCGCACCGTCGGGTAATTTGACATCCGGCCAGGGCGATACGGCTGCAGACACCGCCGGCAATAAGAGCAATGGCAACAGCCGACAGCGCTCAGTGCTTGTTGTCATATTTCACCAACTTGTCGCTGGGGACCACGTCGGGGGACGTCCTGCCGAGCTCGAATTTGTCGAAGCCCGGGGTGAACAGGTCGTCGATGAGTGGCACCTCACCGAGAACCTTCACAATCGAGCTGATGCCATTATCCCAACTGCTGCCGATCCAGGTGCCGGGTGTCAGCGGTTTGATGGCGGTCCGCACCGACCGTTTGACGTTGGTGCTCTTACCCTTGGCGTCTTCACCGGACCCGTTGGCATTCCAGGCATCGGCCAGCAGCACCGTGCGCCCATTGAAATCGAGGTCCATGGTGTCGAGCGGGTCCAGAAAGGTCAACGGCTTACCTGCGCTGTCAGTGATGTGCTCCGGCCTGACATGCACTTCGGCGGCAATCAGCCCGCTGCTATCCGGCGGGAAGCCGCCGAGCGCCTTGGTCACCTTGGCAATTGGACCCAGAGCGGTCGCCAACACCCCGGGCGCGTTGGTGTTGCTGTAGGTACCCAGGCTCACATTGCGCGCCAGCACCAGATCGCGGCCGGCAAACGTAGTCAGCATCGGATCCTGCAACCGGGAAGGTGCGGCTACAGTGGCTGTCGTCTGCCCGGGCTTGCCAAACTGGATGGCTCGCATTCGATCCTGCGCGCCGGCCTGGGAAGGCAGGCTGCCCACGTTATTGACAATACTCGGGCTGACTGTTGCATCCCATGCTGCGCTACGCGCGGCAGCCTGAGTCTGCTGTCGAAGGTGAATGTACTGACCCAGGATCATCACGCCGAGGAACAGCGGCACCAGTGCAACGCAGGAGATTGCCATTTCAACCAGACTCTGGCCGCGTTGGGAATATGGAGACCTGTGCTGCACGTTTCCCTCCCTGCTCCCTGATTCAGGGCGCGCTGTTCGCGGGCAGCGCAAATGCCCGCTCATCGAGTTTCGGCCCCACGGCAAACTGACTCGTTTCGAGCCTCCAACCCGGCGCCCGGCCGGGATGCGCCCACATTACGATCGAGTCCCCGCGCGAGAGACCATCCTTCAAGGCAGTCGCACCATCGGCCGAGTAGCCCCATTCGCGCCCACCGGTCCAGACGCACAACCGAAATCCACCGGCGTCCTCCCAGATCGCGCATTCAACACCGTGGTCGCTCGCGATACCTTTTTTGGTCCAACCGGCCTGCCGCTCGCCGTCCGTCAACTCCCCATCGCTTGCCGGCAATGCCGTCACCGGCCCAGGCTTACCGAGCTCCTGCACTTCCACTGTGTGAGTGGTGGCGTCAATCAGCGTGGCGCGTCCGTTCGCATCGTCAATCTGGGTCTGATCCTTGTGGGTCAACGAGAACTGGCAGGGCGTGGAATCCTCGATGTGCCACTCCTCCTCGCGCCGGCTTTGTTTGTGGGGCCCGATCCACGCTTCGACGTGCACACGGCCCAATTTCGACTCATCTTCCGGCGCCAGGGCATGCATCGGCAGCCCCGATTTCTGACAATCGTCGCGAAGCCGCTGATACGAATGCTGCTCGGTCGGCTGACCTTCTGAAGTCAACACCGAAATCTGATCGTAGTGAATGGGCGGAGGCGTCGACGATGCCCCTACAGGCCCGGCTGAAGGTGGAGTTTTCCCGGTACAGGCTGTCAACGACAGCAGACAGAGGGTGAGCAGGCAAGGACGTGCGCTCAATTGGATTGCCTCGTCAAAGGCCGACTGCATCGGCACCGAAGATCTCGAGCTTAACACTTCGGGGAGTGTCGACGAGGCGTGCCTGCCAGTAGGGACTGAATAAGCTTCCCAACTCACGATGATCGTCGGCGCGACGGAATACAGTCAACGTACGCGGTCGATCGAAATAAACCTGCGCGGAGGCCAACGCGCTCATTTTGTTGTTCTGTGCCTGGTCGGGAGCCTGCAGCTCAGGCGGCCCGCCCATATGGATGTTCGACGAAGTCCTGACTTCGCTCATCGGCTGCTCCACCAGAACGGTGAAGACCGGACCGGCATCGGGAGTGCCACTGTCCGTGTAGGGGACAATGGCCTTGTCAGCGGCGATGTCTTCGTATGACTGCAGCCCCTGATAGTTGGTCAGGATGGCGCGGTCATTGCTCGGAGTCGCCGGCTGCGTGCGTGCGACTCTGCTCGACAACCCGTTGTTCCCGGCGCCGCCGTAAGGATCGTAGTGACCGCGATCGTTGTCGTAAGGGGATGTCCAACCCTTGTCAGGATCCGACAGGTTGGAAAACGCTGCTCCCGAGCCGCTCTTGACGGCGGCGGCACCACCCCAAGCCATGGGAGCGTCTATAGGCCCCGCCTTGGCATTCAACGTATCGATCGCGACCCAGCGGTTGTAACTGACCATGTCAGTGCCGCCGCGCTTGTGGAGAAACAGGATGTCGCCGTCGCGCTTGGCCGAGAACCCGTCGCGAGCCTCCATCACCACATTGGCATACCGGTCCGCATCTGCCGTATGAGCCGGATTGCTGCTCGGTGAGCTCGATCTGGGCACTTTGTACAGCCGGGCGTATTTTTCATTGGCCGCAGCGGCTTGTGCGCCCAGCAGGACGAGCGACTTTGCGCTCAGACTGGCGGCCCTGTCGGCGGATCCGTTCCCGGTGACGGTATTCTGGGTGATGACCTTCTGCACGATGGTGGGAATATCGCCCACCTCGGTCAGCGAAATTAGCCTCGTGGCCTCGGCATACGCCGCATTGGCCTGGCTCAGACCCAAGATAGCAACGTTGAAAGCCTGCTTCATGCCATCCCGCAACTTCTGCATGCCGTCCTTGACCTCATCGAGCTCGGTGGCGATCTCATTCAGCTCCACACCTACCTCCGCGCCGACTACACTGATATCGAGCAGGACACCGATCGTCTGTACAGCGTCGGCAAAGTGATCGGTGCCTGAGATCGCGAAATTCATCCATGAGTGCAGACTGACAATCTGTGCGGTGGCTACCTCGTTGGCAACCTGTGCGCGATTCAGATACGCGATCAGGTTATACGTCCGCGCCTGCTGGACGGCGGCGCTGTAGGCTGCCGCATCAGCAGTATTGTTGAGCTGCACTTTCTTGTTGACAGCCTGCCCGGTGTTGAAAAGCACCAGCACTCCGACAACGAATACCAGCATGCTCAGCAGCGCGAGAACCAGTGCCTGGCCCCTCTCCCCGGCATGAGAACGCGGCACGACTGTCAACATTTTCACTTGACTTCGGCGTTGCTGCCGTAGCTGCTCAAGTCCTTCTTCTTCTCGCCCGCGGTTGCCGCGGCGTTGCCCTGATTCTTGGCGCGGTTGATGGTGGAGGTCGCATCCTGGCCACCGAGCTCCTTGCCCATGGCACCGACCTGGGCGCGCACCGTGCTGCCGAAGTAGGTGACCGCGGCGATGGCGGCTATGGCAATCAATGCAGTGATGATGATGTATTCAGTCATTCCCTGGCCGCGCTGGCGACGCAGGCAGTGGCGGGTCGTTGGGTTGCGCATGAAGCCTCCCTTGCTGGGGTTCAGACTGTGAGTTGATTGACCGGCTGGTGTGAACCGGCTCCCGAAATATCTATAACAATGTTGCAATTGTTCGTACAGCTTTTTTTTGTTTCCACGCATTGGGCGTCGCCGGTTGGCGTCGCTCGGGGAGGCGTTGGTATCGGTCGCTGGTATGTTTGTGTTGAAGCGACTGTTATTAATACCAGTGTTGTAACAGATTTGTTTCAGCGCGGGCTCTCCGCCACCCGTCGCAGATGCAAACGTGGCATCGATGTAACAGCATCCAACCAAGCGCGGCTATATTCAAATACGATCGTTTCGGTTCCGCGGACACGGTTGCATCTGGCAATCCCAACCGGCCGCGTCTCGCCGCTCAAATCGATACAAACCTCGAAGTCAGGCATCGGAAGGCCCACCCGCCGAGCGCTTGAGGTGAACATGTTTCGGGAGTGCCGCACTCGCGAGAGCCTTGCCTACAGGATCGTTACCAATATCGGCAACGTTGCTTAGTGCCGGCAATAGACCGAGCGCCTGAAGAACGCTGGCGTAAATGGCGATTCTAACGCTGGTGTCGCCCTCTTCCACTCGCTGAAGAGTTGAGCGAGAGGTAAATGCCCGCTCAGCAACTACTGCCATCGGTAGCTTCCGCCGTCGCCTGGCGTCGTGAATATCAGCGCCGAGCTTGCCCAGCGCGCGTCGCACAGCGGCCGAAGGAATATGAGGGGTGGGCATTTGAGAGCTTCGTGCTACAGATTGGTCAAATATGTAGCACGAAGGCTACAGATCTGTAATCACTAGCTCGGCAGTTCCTCATAACGAGCCATTCCGGGCTGACGGTCGTCTAGACCCTGCCACATCTTCCTGGCACGACCTTTCCATGCCTCCAAACGGAAGCCGGGTACGTTTTCGCCGTCCGCTCTGTCAATTCCGCAGAATTCGTACAACAGTCGGTGGTGCTCATAAAGCCATCTATGCTGAAATTTGCTTGTTCATAGCTGAGGTGTGGCACAACTAAGCATAAATGACTAGTGACGCCGGGCCACCGTTGACGCTATGGAATCCGGACCTTTACTTGTCGCTGTATTTGCCTACCACAACACCAACAATTCGCGCATCAGCCGGGATATGCATGAACTTGTCCGGCCAGTTTGGATTCAGTGGTTTGAGGTAGTGGAGGTCGCTCTCGATGACGAGCCGTCTGAAGGTGGCTTCGTTGCGATCGATTAGACGGACTACGACGTCCTTGCCGTGCACGGCAGTAATGTCGGGGTCCACGTAGATAATGTCGCCGTTTTGGTAGTCGGGCTCCATGGATTCGCCGGATATCCTCAAAGCGAGGGTCCGCGAACCCTGCCGCTTTTTGGGACACTCAATCCAGTCCGTGGCGTCACGGGCGTAGTTGGGGAAGACGGACTCTGCGGATTTTGCCGCCTGCGCCAAAGAAAGCAGAGGCACGAGTCGCGGTGTCCTACCCAGCAGGAGATTCTCCGCCGACCCGCTCCCCGGCTCATCACCTTCAGCAATGGCAGCAAGAGTTGAGTACGACATGCCGAAAGACTTCGCTAAACGCTCCAGGTTCTCGGACTGCGGGTTGACCTCGCCCCGCAGGATGCGGCCAATGGTCGACTGTGCCACACCCGATTTTCTCGCAAGCGCAGTCTGTGTCCTCAAGTACCTGCTGGATGCCATCAAGCCCGCAACGGCCCGGCTCCATCCTGGCTTGGGTGTATGTTTTCGTTTAGCCACGATCGCATCATCGAGGATGAAATGAGCCGGCACTGGTAGAGATTTTTGCTGAGATTTCTATGAATAAAAGGTTGAGCTGTGAGACCGTGTATCGTCAGTGAGAGACCCACGCTGCAGGGCGCGATTATTTGGCGAAATTTCGCAATAACTCTTTCAGCGCCAATCCCGACGGCATATGCGGTGTGTTGCTGAAATGGCCAAGATGAAACCGTGGACAACGGCGTCATTCGAACTACTCGAGCATGCAGAGCTGCATCGTAATGAAGGAGGCGATTTTGATCGCCGCACGGCGCTCATTGGCTACGACAATGCAATCGAGATCTCAATAGCCACCTATCTCGGTCTGCACCCGTCACAACGAGAGGGGTTGCGACTCTCTAAAGCCGATACCGACAAGTGGCGCGTCAGCTATCTGACCAAGTTGGAATTTCTGGAATATTACGTCACTGTGATTCTTCGGGGTCGTATGGCTTTCGGGCGCGACGAGATTCTGTACTTTCACAGGGTCCGCAATGAGATCTACCATGGCTCCGGGGCGCATGTTCCCAGTCTCAGCGACTTGAGTGGGATTCGGGCGGCTGCCCTGTGGGTTTTCGCCGTTCTGTTTAAGTTAGACCCGGAGACGCTGCTAGCGGGCGAGCCTGCAAGTGGGCGCGTGGCGCCCGCCCACGAACAGATCGTCAGGGGCCCATAGCGTGAGCCACCGTCGGGGTCGCTGGCGGCAAGGGTATATAATGCACAGACTATAATTACGCGCACTCATGAGTTGCTGTTGGCTCATCTGGAAGCCTTCGGGCAAGAAACGACTGCCCATTGGGATTTGCGTCTGCGTTGCGGACGCCTCTGCTGCCACAGCGGATGTTGAACTTCCGGTCGTCCTTGATCACATCATTGCCGACGAGGGGTTGTGCAGGCAGCTTGCTGGCCGTAGGTCGCAGTCTCGAATTAACTCGACTAAAGCCAGTTGCAATTCTGTTTGGTTGGACTAAGATAGTTTGCGCATGAACACGTATCTCAGCCATTTCGATTTTATCGACTCCCTGCTAGCGGGGATGCGAGCGTATCGCTTGCAACCCAATAGCATTCTGAGCTGACGACTGCGTGCCCCCGGTGCACGCCGGGGCAAACGACCAAGCGGAACCAGTCCGCACTCCCACACCCCGAAACCAATCACCGGAATTGTTTAACAATTCGGGACGATTTCGAGCGGGTTTGGCCGACTGGTCAGGCTCGTGGCTTCCAACCACGCCAAGAGGGTTCGATTCCCTCATCCCGCTCCAGTTATTTTGCGGATTAGCATCAAGGTGATGCAGCGCGCTGTTAACGCGTAAGAGGTTGGTTCGATTCCAACGTCCGCAGCCAATTCATGCCTCTACACCTGGGGTGAAGCCGGATTGTCGATCCGGTGAGCGCGCGGTTCGAATCCGCGTGGAGGCGCCAATTGACCGGCCCGTTGGGACGGTGGCCGCTCTTACAGAGCCGCTGGAGTGAGCTCAATCCTCACATCGGGCACCAGTTGTGAATCGTTCGAATGCTCGTAGGGATTACATCCCCAAAAATGTTATGTCTCTACAACCTCTTGTCGATCGATTCGCATGCGTCGTGCAATAAGGGCGGGTGGCCTGCCGTCTGGCTGTAAACCAGATCCCTACCGGGCACGAGGTTCGATTCCTTCCACGACGCACCAATTTCGCACCCGAGTGGACAAATAGGCAAAGTCGCCTCGTTCAGACCGAGGAGTTTGTGGGTTCGAATCCCGCCTTGGGTACCAAACATGTGTCGTTGGCTCGGTAGCCGGACTCCGCTGTGACCGGACTCCCTAAGTGGTTCGACTCCACTACGGCACTCCAATAAAGCATCCAGGATGCAAGTCCACCCATCCTGACCAGAATTGCATGCGAAGCTCATGCGGATGAGCAACGGCCCGATAAGCCGTAGGTAGTTGGTTCGAATCCAACGGCATGCACCAGACAGCAACATTGCCTCGATGGCTTCAGACAGCTCGAGCGCCCCGCCGAAGACGGGGAGACGAAGGTGCGCTTAGGTGGTTCAACTCAATCCTGGGAGGCCATACATCTGCACGCCGGCGGAATTCCGGCACCAGCCCTCCGAAGGCCGGCTGCGGGTGTTCGACTCACTCCGTGGAGGCCATTCCCGTCATTTTATTCAGGTGTGGGTTGCTGGTATCCCAGCATCGCTCTGACCGATGCACACGTACGTTCGATTCGTACCGCCTGAGCCATCCTGATCACCGGTGGGTTGCCGGCATCCCGACCTGGCTTTGAACCAGGCCACGTAGGTTCGACTCCTACACGGTGAACCATTCAACCGTCCCGGCCGCCTCGCCCTGACACCTCCCTCGCCGAGGACTCACGCCATCGAGAGTCGCACAGCTCTAAATTTTTGGCGCGACAAACCGACGGTCGAGCGCGGGAATCCCATAGCGCAGGATGACATGAAAGGCCATAAAAACTCCGACATCCAGGAGCCACGAGTCAGACAGAACCGGGTACCCGGTTATCGCAGGAAGGCAGTAAAAGAATACGGGCACCACTGGCAATCCCGACGGACCGCGGTTTCGCCTGTTTTTTCGCAACACCAGCACCACGGACCACACATCCAGTGCAAAGCCCACCAGTAGCGAAATAATCGCGATGCCTGGATGCATGGCCATTCTCAGTTACGGAGTATAAATCCGCTGGCCAAGCAGACCCTTGACCCACTCCCAACCTTCTGGAAACGAAAGCGCATCCGACGACACCTCTGTGGTTATCGCGTCATCCAGAGCATAACCTAGTTCCGGGATTCCACCCATGACCCAGTTTCGCAGGGAATTCCCCCCTGTCATCACCCAATCTCCTGCCTGCAGCCCGGCGCCGCCGGGCCAATGGGTAACGGTTTGGAAACCGCCGCGAGCGATCAGTCCCTCAGGAACTAACACTCCAGCCATAGCGCCCAACGCTGCCCATTTTCCAACCTGCCAGGGATCGACGCAACGAAATTGCCAATTATTCTTCCACAGTTGGTAAGTAAGATTTCCGACAGCGCCAATCACGGCGCCTGCGACCACATTCACCCATTCACCGTTCGGGTCATTGTATGACACCGGGTTGCCATTGGCGTAGCGGTAAAAGTTGATGCCACCCGCGAAGCGGGCAGGATCTTCCGAAATGAATCGGCTCAGGCTCGGGCTGTAGTAACGCGCACGGTAGTAATAAAGGTTCGAGTCACCGTCATTTTCCCGTCCGGTGTATTGAAACGGCGTATTTACAGACGCAGACGCGGTGGTGTCACCGTAAGGAGAGTAGGTATAACTGGCGGCTACTGCTCCGGTGCCATCCGTCACTGCACTCGTGCTACCGAGCGCATCCACAAGGTAACTCGTAACGTTCGCGGCAGCGACCTGCGCGAAGTGGTCGTCTGCCCCGAGCCCGTCGATCATGGCGTTTCCGGAGACTGTAGCGGCATTCATACCATCATACAGATACGGAGTTGTAAGGCCCGAAACGGTGCGGGAACTCCGCCGACCGGTCGAGTCGTACGTAAAGCCTGCGCCGCCGTCACTGACGGACATCAATTGGTTGCGCACGTTCCAGGAGTAACTCGACGTCCCAGCGGTCAACAAATTTCCGTTGTTGTCATAGGTCAGCGATTGCGAACCCCATAAAGTCAACCGGTTAGCGGGATCGTAAGTAGCAGAATTGACCGTTGCGGGCACCGTGAGACGGCTCAGGCTCCCGCTTTGGGTAGTCCGGCGCCCCGCGGCATCGTACCCATACGCCAGATCTCCGATATGAGTCGCTCCCTGATCATAGGTCAGCGCCAGCAGTTGGTCGGCGTCGTCATAGGTGGCCGTCCCGACGATGCCGTTGGGATAAGTGATAGATTGGCGACGACCCACTGAATCGTACTGCAAGCCGACAACAACGCTCCCACGACTGATCTGCGTGAGCCGATTCGCGTTGTCGTACTGATACAGTATCGGGTTAGAACCATTCACGGTCATCTGCGACCGGCGACCGGCGGCGTCATACTGGTAGTCCACCTGCCCCTGCGGACTCACCTCCTGTATGAGGCGGTCCAGCAAATCGAACTTCCGGGTCATCAGACCATTGGTTGTGTCTGCGACCTGAGTCAAGCGATCCCCCGCGTCCCAGGTCAATGTGATCACTGAGCCGTCGGCAAAACTGATTGTTTTGGGCCGGTTCAGGCCATCATAGGTATAGGAAGTGGTTCGGTTGTTTCGATCAACCTTTGAAAGAAGATTACCCATACCGTCATAGTTATATGTCTCAGTGTGGCCGTTTGGATCGGTATAGGTGTGAGGACGATTGCGCGAATCGTATGTATAGGTGTGGGGCGCTGTGTTGCGGGCATCTTGTATGGATGAGACGTTACCATTCTCATCATAAGTGAGCGAAGTAACGCCGCCAACCGCGTCCGTTTCATGCACAACACGGTTCAGCACATCGAACTCATACCTTTGATTGTGCCCCATTGCATCCGATACGCCGACCTGCCGACCCAGTGAGTCGAAAAGAAAAGAAGTTACGCGTCCCAGCGGATCGATGATCGATCCCAAGTCACCCTGGTTGTAATTGACCTGGGTGATTTTATTCAGGGGGTTGGTCACGGAGGTCAACTTACCCTGGTAATCGTGGGAGAACCTGGTGACATTGCCCAGGGCATCTGCTGCCGAAGTCAAATTACCGAGATAGTCGTAGAGAAACGACATTGAGTGACCGAGCGGATCTGTGTAGTTGATCACATTCTGAAAGATGGGCTCATACACATATGAGTCTGTTACCGCGCCGGACGTGCCAGACAGGCGAGTCATGCTGCTGACATTTCCGAATCCGTCATACGCAAGCTTCGTCGTACGTCCCAACTGATCAGTGGATGTAAGCAACAGATTCGCCCCATCGCGCGACAACGTCGTGGTCTGCTGCTCAGGCGCGCCGAATGCAGACACCATATTGATCAGATACCCGTCGGAATTGAATGTCTCCTTGCGGATGGATCCATTGGGATCAGTGATGGTGGTGAGCGAGTTCCCGCTGGAGTCCTGCGTATAACCAAACTTCCAAACGGCGCCATCCGCCAACGTCTGCTGCGTGACGCGGCCGTCGTCGGTACCATAGACATTGGTGGTCACGAGATGACCGCGCCTATCTGTGACCGTCAACATTCGATGCGACGTGTCGTAAGTGTAGCTTTCGCTCTTTCCGAGCGGATCAGTCTCACTCTGCAACCGTCCAGCACTGTCGTAGTTGTAGTTCACAACCCGCCCGATGCTGTCTGTTGCGCGGATGATGCGCGAAAGGCTGTCATAGTCGAAAACGACAAAACGGCCGTTAGGTGATGTGACGCGCCGGACCTGTGTACCTGACACCTGAAAAGTGAGCGCATTGCCGAATCGATCGGTAATCCCCACGAGCTCATTGGGTGGATCCGAGGCGAATTTCAGGACCGTTTTATCCCTCAGGGTGATTGTGAACCCCTCGCCCGAACTATTGTTATAGGCGGCCAGCACCGACCCATAGTAGATCGACGGGGTAGCAGTGTGAGTCCAGACCCCAGTACCAAGGGAGGTTCCCGACTGCAGTACGTAGGTGACCCTCCCACCATCGGACAATATGAGATTCACTTGCGACGGGAACGTGGAACCGGTTTCGTTATCGAGGAACATCGAATAAGAAAGATTGCTGCCGATGCCGAACGCGCGGGAGGTCGTATCGTTTTGCCGATACGTGCGCGTAACCGCGATCGGAATCGTATCGTTGATTGCAAGATCCGTGTTCGTGTGGATGAACAAGCCGGTTGGGCAGTCGACCGGATCGGCTGCGCCGCAGTTTTGCCCGACTGGTTTGGCCGTCGCGGGCGCGTTGCCGGTTTTGGACAAACCCATGCCGAAACTGATGATCTTGCGGAAACCCACATCGGCATCCGGCACGACCTGCTTACCATCAGCGGACACTGTGCCCTGCCCGTACACCTGCCAGCCCATCTGCGGGTCATAGTTCCAGAAATTTGCCCGCGTACCCGCCCGAAGTCCCAGATAGTTCGGATAGATGACACGGATCGCCTTATTCGAGCTCGCGTCGAGATAAGCCCCACCCGGCTGCAATGTGAAGTACACCGAGAAAGATGCAGGCGTAGGGTATGGCGGACGATCGAGCGGAATCGGCGTAATACTGAGCTTCGTGACAATGTTTCCGTTGGGCTCCCGGATCACGGCGCCTTTCGGTATGTGAACCTCGAGACCGGGTATGCCGGGATGTGTCAGTACGATCTCCGCAGCCGCCGGGGAGGAAATGTTGACTTCAGTTGCCGGATCCACCCGCGGTAAATAGACCGGGTTCGGCACGGTCGTCGTCTTCCCTTGGACGGCCAGCACGCGAATGAAGTGCTTGGTGTAGTGACGTCCTCCTATGGCGGCAGTCGTGCCATCGACCTCCAATTGGGTCACTCCCGCGGAGACGCCATCCAGCAGAAAACGCCCGGAAGCGTCTGTGACGGTAGTTTGCCCGGCGGCACTGATGGTGACTCCCTGCAGAGGCCTACCGTGATAACGCAAAACCCGGCCGATGATTGCTGTATGCCCGGATGGAGCCGTCAGAGCGGCAGCAGCCAATGCAGCAGTCGTGTTGAGTACTGGATCGCCCTTGAGACCCAGCACGCGCCACTGTCCGTGCCGATTCCCCGCCTGCGGAAGCCAATCTTCACCCGTACCGTCATCGTCCGGCGAAGCAGGTTTCGGTTTCAGAGCAGGCGCCGGTGTGTTGGTAGAGGAAACTGCCTTTGACGCGATCGTCGCCGTGCTCACACTCGCCGCAGTCTTTACGGTCGCCGCTTGTCCTGCGGTAGGCGTCGCGGCGGCGGCGGAGGCACCTCCGTCGAATCCCTGTGTCACGAAGCTCGAAGCTTTGAATGGAAAGCTTCGCCCAGTGCGATCCGTGATGCTCCGAACAAAAACGGTATAGGTCGCGTGCGGAAGCAAGTCGATCTGCGGTGTAAAAAACAGAAGGCGGCCGCCCTCGGCAGCCACAACATGTCCTGCAACGGCGCCCGCCGGTCCGACGACCGACACCGACTGGGCGATCGACGACCCTGTCTGCGCTGGCGTTGACAGTAGAATCGCCAGGCGTGCGTCTACCGCTACATCCCTGGTATCAGCGGCCGGAATGACTGTCGCAATGGTGGGCGCCGCGATCGAGTGGGCGGCAGCCAACCGCCGGTCTTCAGGCGAGCTGACGGAGGAGAACATCTGAGCGTGCGGGTCGTATAGGTCGACGGTTGAGACCGACTGCCCACGGGCATCGAGTCCACCCGACAAAGCGACATCCCCGTTCGGGAGCAGCACGGCGTGAGAACCAGCACGAGCGGCAACAGAGCCATCCGCGAAAGACTTCACTGCACCGCTTTGCGGATCCCACAACTGGGCGCTGGACAGAAACTGGCCGTCCGAACCCAAGCCTCCCGCAATGAGGACCTGGCCATCGGGTAACACGGTCGCGGTGTGTTGCGTCCGTGGGGTCAGACCGGAGTCGCCAATCAGACGATTCTCACCGCTCGTGGGATCAAAGACCTCGACAGCCGCCACGAGCTGGCCGCTCTCGCCCTTGCCGCCGATGATGGCGACTGTTCCATCGGGAAGTACTGTCGCCGTATGCCCGTAGCGGGCGTACATCAATTGCGAGACGACACCAGTCGATGGTGGCGCTGCTTGGCCCGCGGTCATCGACATTTCGGCGCTGACTGTGTTTGAGCGTATCCCGCCTGTCAGCAACCAACTGCCGTCCGATAGCAGTGTTGCAGCCTGGCCATCCTGGAGGTTTGGACGGTGCGCAGCCGCCGAAGAATCCATCTCGGTGCGAATCAACGGCCCCTGTGTCCGGCCCTGATTGCAGGACAAGGCCGCCACACACGCCACCACCGCAACCAGCCACTTCCTCTTACCACTCATCATTCTACTCCCTGAAAACCAGTCTGCTGCCGTGCGCAATCGGATCCGATCAGTGATACGTGACTTGCATTGCAGCCGTGGATGCAATGCTCGGGTAAACCAACAAGGTGTAAGTCCCGGCCGCAAGATTGGCCAGGTTCAGCGTTGCACCGCTCGCCGAGCTCGTCGACGTCACGGTCGATCCCGACGGGTTAAAAACCTGAAACAAATAAGAGGTACCCGTCGGAACAGATGAAATTCCGCTGACCGTCAGCGCGATCGTCTGTCCTGCCGTAGCCGTGAAGGTCAGAATACCGTCCTGTCCAGGGATCGACAGGTTCAGATTAAATGCACTGGCAGCCGTCAATGCGGCGTTGACATCAGATATGAGCTGCAAGGTGGCGCTCACCTTCTGAGTCCCCGACGGGGTGAGGTTGAGGGCGTAGGTTCCCGTCTGGGGCAACTTGTAGAGTGGAATGGCGCAGCCATTGGCACTCACGGTGCACCCCACAGAGGTAAACGAGCCTCCATCGGGACGCAGCACCTGCACCGAGAAGCTGGTGCCATTGGCAGCCGGTGTCAAAGAGGCGTTCGTCAGCACCAGGCTCATGCTCTGCCCGGCCGTCCCGGCAAAGTTCAGATACGCAATCTGCCCGGGCTGACCCGTCGAGTAGGTCGAGCTCGTCCCATCCGATGCGACCGAGCCGGTTACCCCGGATTGCAACGTCACCTGCATGCTGGTGGTCGAAGCCACGGTAGACCACAGGAACAATGTGTAGGTGTCCGCCGGCATGTTCTGCAGGTTGTAAGTGATGTTGCCGGCGGCCGTGCTCGTGTTGAGCTGATAAAGACCTCCCGAGGAGTTGTACAGCTGCACGTTGTAAGTCGTGTTCGCCGGCAGCGAGGTCACGGCTCCGATATTGAGTGCATACGTCTGTCCAGCACTGGCAGTGAAGCTCAGCGTCCCCTGCTGGCCCGGCGTACCCAGTGCCAGGTTGTAGGGTGTCCCCGCAGCCAGCACCGCGTTCACGTCCGTAATCAGCTGCAAGGTGGCACTCACCTTCTGAGTCCCCGACGGGCTGAGGTTGAGGGCGTAGGTTCCCGTCTGGGGTAACTTGTAGAGTGGAATGGCACAGCCATTGGCACTCACGGTGCACCCCACAGAGGTAAACGAGCCTCCATCGGGACGCAGCACCTGCACCGAGAAGCTGGTGCCGTTGGCAGCCGGTGTCAAAGAGACGTTCGTCAGCACCAGGCTCATGCTTTGCCCGGCCGTCCCGGCAAAGTTCAGATACGCAATCTGCCCGGGCTGACCCGTCGAGTAGGTCGAGCTCGTCCCATCCGATGCCACCGTGCCGGTGACCCCGGATTGCAACGTCACCTGCAGGCTGCTGGTCGAGGCCACCGAGGACCACAGGAACAGTGTGTAGGTATCGGCCGGCATGTTCTGCAGGTTGAAAGTGATGTTGCCGGCCGCCGTGCTGGTGTTGATCTGATAAAGACCTCCCGAGGAGTTGTACAGCTGCACGTTGTAAGTCGTGTTCGCCGGTAGTGAGGTCACGGCTCCGATATTGAGTGCATACGTCTGTCCAGCACTGGCAGTGAAGCTCAGCGTCCCCTGCTGGCCCGGCGTACCCAGTGCCAGATTGTAGGGTGTCCCCGCAGCCAGCACCGCGTTGACATCAGATATGAGCTGCAAGGTGGCGCTCACCTTCTGAGTCCCCGACGGGCTGAGGTTGAGGGCGTAGGTTCCCGTCTGGGGTAACTTGTAGAGTGGAATGGCACAGCCATTGGCACTCACGGTGCACCCCACAGAGGTAAACGAGCCTCCATCGGGACGCAACACCTGCACCGAGAAGCTGGTGCCATTGGCAGCCGGTGTCAAAGAGGCGTTCGTCAGCACCAGGCTCATGCTCTGCCCGGCTGTCCCGGCAAAGTGCAGATACGCAATCTGCCCGGGTTGGCCCGTCGAGTAGGTCGAGCTCGTCCCATCCGATGCCACCGTGCCGGTGACCCCGGATTGCAACGTCACCTGCATACTGGTGGTCGAGGCCACCGAGGACCACAGGAACAGTGTGTAGGTATCGGCCGGCATGTTCTGCAGGTTGAAAGTGATGTTGCCGGCCGCCGTGCTGGTGTTGAGCTGATAAAGGCCTCCCGAGGAGTTGTACAGCTGCACGTTGTAAGTCGTGTTCGCCGGTAGCGAGGTCACGGCTCCGATATTGAGTGCATACGTCTGCCCAGCACTGGCAGTGAAGCTCAGCGTCCCCTGCTGGCCCGGCGTACCCAGTGCCAGGTTGTAGGGTGTCCCCACAGCCAGCACCGCGTTCACGTCCGTAATCAGCTGCAGGGTCGCACTCACCTTCTGAGTCCCCGACGGGGTGAGGTTGAGGGCGTAGGTTCCCGTCTGGGGTAACTTGTAGAGTGGAATGGCACAGCCATTGGCACTCACGGTGCACCCCACAGAGGTAAACGAGCCTCCATCGGGACGCAACACCTGCACCGAGAAGCTGGTGCCATTGGCAGCCGGTGTCAAAGAGGCGTTCGTCAGCACCAGGCTCATGCTCTGCCCGGCCGTCCCGGCAAAGTGCAGATACGCAATCTGCCCGGGTTGGCCGGTCGAGTAGGTCGAGCTCGTCCCATCCGATGCCACCGTGCCGGTGACCCCGGATTGTAGAGTCACCTGCAGGCTGCTGGTCGAGGCCACCGAGGGCCACAGGAACAGTGTGTAGGTATCGGCCGGCATGTTCTGCAGGTTGAAAGTGATGTTGCCGGACGCCGTGCTCGTGTTGATCTGATAAAGACCTCCCGAGGAGTTGTACAGCTGCACGTTGTAAGTCGTGTTCGCCGGTAGTGAGGTCACGGCTCCGATATTGAGCGCATACGTCTGTCCAGCACTGGCAGTGAAGCTCAGCGTCCCCTGCTGGCCCGGCGTACCCAGTGCCAGGTTGTAGGGTGTCCCCGCAGCCAGCACCGCGTTCACGTCCGTAATCAGCTGCAAGGTCGCACTCACCTTCTGAGTCCCCGACGGGCTGAGGTTGAGGGCGTAGGTTCCCGTCTGGGGCAACTTGTAGAGTGGAATGGCACAGCCATTGGCACTCACGGTGCACCCCACAGAGGTAAACGAGCCTCCATCGGGACGCAGCACCTGCACCGAGAAGCTGGTGCCATTGGCAGCCGGTGTCAAAGAGACGTTCGTCAGCACCAGGCTCATGCTCTGCCCGGCCGTCCCGGCAAAGTTCAGATACGCAATCTGCCCGGGTTGGCCGGTCGAGTAGGCCGAGCTCGTCCCATCCGATGCCACCGTGCCGGTGACCCCGGATTGCAACGTCACCTGCAGGCTGCTGGTCGAGGCCACCGAGGGCCACAGCAACAATGTGTATGTATCCGCCGGCATGTTCTGCAGGTTGAAAGTGATGTTGCCGGCCGCCGTGCTGGTGTTGAGCTGATAAAGGCCTCCCGAGGAGTTGTACAGCTGCACGTTGTAAGTCGTGTTCACCGGCACCGAGGTCAGGGCTCCGATATTGAGCGCGTAATCCTGTCCAGCAGATGCGGTGAAATTAAAAATACCCATCTGGCCGGGTGAAGAGAGATTCGCGCTGACAGGCGTTCCTGGCGACAGCGAACTGACCGATGCCGGCGTCAATTGAGCGTTGGCAGTGAACGTCTGGGCTGATCCGGGTGTGACGCTGACTGTGTAAGTGCCTGTCTGCGGAAGAGACCACATCGGCAGCTGACATCCGATCGCGCTGACAGTGCAATTAACCGAATATTGAATGTTCCCATCAGGGCGCGTAACGCGAAGACTCAGTGACGTGGGTGAGCTCGGACTCAGGACGATATTAGTGACCGCCACATTCAGGGTCTGGCCAGTAATTCCCGCGAAACTGAAAGTCCCGGCCGCGCCCGGGGTCGAAGTACTCAAGCTGAAATTAGTCTGCGGCGTCGACGCTAATCCGGTCGCCGAGAAGGTGAGTTGTCCATTAACAGCCGATTTCTGTTGCGCGACGATCGTGTAGGTCCCGTTCTGCGTCAGCGTTTCCGGAAACAGACTCACGGACCCCGTATAGGTCGCTGTGCACCCACTACACAGAGAAGGGCTCAAGTTGCCCGACGCCAAGGGAGTGCCGTCCGGGTTGATGAGCTTTATCGTCGCGCCCGTGATGGGGCTGGAGGCCTCAGCGACAGTCAGCGATACCGAAGAGCCAGAGGCGCCGGTGAAAGTCGCCGCCAGAGGCTGACCTGTTAAGGTGGTCTGCACGCTGGTTGGCCCGCTCGAGGACAACGCCGATACGACCGGCCCTGATAGGGTCAGCGTCAGATCTCCGGTACCCAGCGCAGCGGTCTGTTGTATCAAAACGTTGTATGCGCCCGCTTGTGTCAGCGGCCCCATATTCAGGAGCGTAGACCCCGTGTACTGATTGACACATCCGAGCCCTCCCGAGCAATTGGCTGGGCTGAACGTCGTGCTCGTGACTATTGATCCGTCTGGAGCGAGGATCGAAATCTTCGCGCCTGGAATCTGACCACCGTTCTCCGCAACTGCCAGCGCGAAGATCGCGCCGGGACCTCCGTTGAAAGTCAGTTGCATCGGCTGACCGAGTAACGTCGTCTGCTCGTCTGCAGCAGATCCCGCAGTGAGTGTGCCAGCCAACGGATTCGACAAGGTCACAGTCAATACGCCGGTTCCCGATGCTCCGGACTGCTGAACCAGAACCGTATACGTGCCTGCCTGCACGAGCGGCCCCAGATTGATGATGCCGAACCCGGAGTAGGTTGAGCTGCAGCCCAATCCAGTACAGATCGTGGGAGTGAACGTGCCGGTCGCGAACTGCTTCCCATCGGGCTGCAGAACCGTGACGACAGCTCCTGGAATGAGGCCACCGCTTTCAGAAAGCGCCAGAGCGAGGTACTGCCCGGTGGCACCGTTGAACGTCAACTGCATCGGTTGTCCAGGCAGCGACGTTGATTCATTCACCGGCGTCCCTGGTGTCAGCGTTTGGGACAGCGGGTTTGAAAGACTTACCGTCAGATTGCCCGTGCCAACAGCGCCGATTTGCTGGATCACAGCCGTGTAGGTGCCGGCTTGGGGGAGCGGCCCCACATTGACCACCCCTACCCCGGAATACGTACTGCTGCAGCCCAGCCCCGTGCAAATCGTCGGGGCAAACGTGCCTTGCGATATCAACGTGTCATCGGGGGCAAACACCTTGACGGTCGCTCCAGGAATGAGTCCGCCGGACTCAGACAGCGCCAGTGCGAGGTACTTGCCGGTCGTACCGGTGAACGAGACCACAACAGATTGACCGGTCAATGTGGTCTGCTCGTTATTGGACGTTCCTGCGGCCAATGTATCCACCAACGGACTCGATAGCGTCGCGGCCAGCCCGCCGGTACCTACCGCCGCGGTCTGTTGAATGACAGCCGTGTAGTTCCCACTTTCGGGCAGCGGCCCCATGTTGACGATGCCCTGTCCTTTATAACCGGACGGACAACCGAAGCCGGTACAGATCGTGGCCGCAAACGTCCCCGTGCTCAACAATGAGCCATCAGGCCTGAATACACTGATCGTTGCCCCCGAAACCTGTCCGTTGTCCTCGGTGATGGCCAACGCAGGAAAATCACCAGCGGCACCGGCAAAGGTGAGAAGCACCGGCTGGCCAACCTGAGTCGTCGACTCACTGGAAGTATTTCCCGATGTCAACGTATCCGTCAGAGGGCTCGACACCACCAGGGTCAGGGTACCGGTAGCGGTGGCCGTCTCCTGGATTGTCACCGTGTAGGTCCCACCTACCGGCAAAGGTCCCATATTGACTAACGTCGATCCCGAGTAAGAGCTCGTGCATCCCAGGCCGCCACAGAATGTGGCTGTCAATCGCCCGGTCGTCAGGACCACGCCATCGGGCCCAGCCACGCTGATCGTCGCCGCGGAAATATTTCCGCCCCCTTCGATTACAGCCAGCGCCAGATATTGGCCGGTCGTACCCTGAAACGTGACGGTCGCCGGTGTCGTGTTGGTGAGATTGAGGTTGAATGGCCCCTGGTTGACGCCCAACGTCGGAGTGCTGGCGGCAGTCAGACCAACCGTCAAAGACCCCCCGACCGAACCGGCCGGATCAATCAACACCGTATAGGTACCATTCACCGGCAACTGTGGCTGCAGGGAAACGCCTGCGGTCGTAAAGGGGCGGGAATCCAGCAGCCCGCCGTTCGGAGAGAAGATAGAAACCGTACCCGCGGTCACCGTCACGGCGCTCAGATTGAGATTCGCGTAGGTACCGGCTGATCCAGCAAAGGTCAATAACGCTCGTCTGCCAGGTGGGGCTAGCGTTACTTGGGTCGGTGTACCCCCGAGCGACAGTGTGGCTTGCAGCGGGGACACGATGCTCAAAGATATCGTCCCGGTGTTTGCGCCCGGGTCCGCAACGAGGGTGTAGGTACCGGAAGTGGGCAGTTTGGGCAATTGTACGCCCTGCCCGGCCGCCGTCACTGTAACCCCGGCGGCAGCGGTGAGCGCGGTCCCGTCCGGGTTGAAGACCTTAATGGTGCAACTTGAAATGGTGGTGCTCGTGACACCCAGCGTCAACAGATCGCCGGCTTTGCCATCAAAAAGTTGAATACTGGCAACTCGGGCAGTAGGCAGCGCGATTGGATTTGAAGAGCCGTCCACGGGCAGACGCCCGGTAGACCCGATGCTGCCCGAGCTGTAGCCCGAGGGCACTACAATGAAGTCCATCGGGCTGACCGCCATTCCACGAGGCGTGGTCACCACCACCTTGCCTGACCCAGCGCCCGCAGGTACGTTGGTGGACATGTTCGTGGTGGTGCTCGAAGTAACTGGCGCGGAAGTCGTGTTAAACCGGACCCGGTCTTCCACAGCTACAGACTCGAAGCCGCTGCCGACGACAGTAACAATCTGCCCTGCTGTCCCCAGCGGCGGGAATAATCCGGTGATCACCGGACCATCAGCTTGCGCGGTCACCGTAAATGAAGTGGAGCTCGTGACTATGGCAGAGCCGACCTGCACACTGATTGGCCCGGTAGTTGCCGCCGACGGAACAGAAACAACCAGTTGCGTCTGCGACGCGGTAACTACCGGCGCTACAGACCCATTGAACTTGACGGTGTTTGCACTTGCGGTCGAACTGAACCCGGTGCCGCTCAGGGTGACAGCCGTGCCGGCCGGTCCGTGATTCGGAGAGAAATAGCCGAGCGAAAGCGTGGTCAGTTGTACCGCGGTCTGGGAGTTGATATTGCCCACCGCGTCATAGCTGTAAATGACCGCCTGGCCCAATGTCCGATTGCTCGCCTGAACGAGACGCCCGAGCTCATCGTAGACGTACTCGACATCATCAGCGCTCGCCGTCGTCAGCGACAAGCTGTACGAGCCTCCGCTCGGGATCAGGCGCAAGCCCGCCCCCAGGACGAAGACCAGGAATACTGCTAGTAGCGCTCGGTAGAGTTTGAACTGGACAGATGAAAAACGGCCCGCGGACGCGAGACCCGACCTCGAAGTGCTGCCCATGATACTCCCTGACGCAAGATGCGATGAGCACTGCACGCCACGTCGCACTCTGGCGATTTATGGCGTGCTTCCCTGTATCAACCGCTGTACTCTAAACATAACAGCTCAGCCGTTACAAGAGCAGCAGATAAATTGTTGGTCCCCGCGCTAAAGAGAATTGCCTCGGCACTGATATGCGTGTCGATGTTATATCTGCGTATGTCATCGGGGCACGCGGCCCCACCAACCACACCAGACCAACGTCTCGGTCTGCCGCCTTTGCCGGCAGATGCGCGTATCGCACCGAACCACGCGATCGTTGCACTCGGCAAGCGGTTGTTTTCCGATCGGCGTTTGAGCGAAGATGGAAAGATCAGCTGCGCTGAATGTCATATTCCTGAGTCAGGATTCACCGATGGACGAGCCCGCTCGGTCGGACATGCCGGAGCAATCGGCACGCGTAACGCTCCGAGTCTGCTCAATGTTGTGTATGCAAGCTCTCTGTTCTGGGATGGTCGAGCCAGCGATCTCGAGTCGCAGGCGCTCGCGCCATTGACCAATCCGGTCGAGCACGCGCTACGTACTGAAGATGAAATCCTCGACAAGGTTCGAGCCGATACAATCTACACTCGCGAGTTCGAACGCATTTTCAATCTGCGTTCCCGGCAACTCGACGTGCACCAGGTCGCTGCCGCTCTCGCGGCGTACGAACGGACCCTGCTGGCCGGCGGCTCGCCGTTTGATCGCTACCAGTACGCAGGTGACCAGAACGCATTGACACCAGCGGCATTGAGAGGACTGGCACTCTTCAGAGGTCGTGCCCAATGCGACACCTGTCATACAATTGAATCATCGTCGGCACTCTTTACTGATATGCAGTTCCACATGACGCCGCTCGGTCTGCCGGCGCAGGTCAATGAAAGCTTGGGCAAGTTGACCGTAGAGGTGGTCAACGCCGTCCGCGAAAACCGCCGTCGTGACATGGAAATGCTGCTCGCCACTGACTCGCAGCTGGCTGCGCTCGGCCGATTCGCCGTCACGCTGGATCCGCAAGACATTGGAAAGTTCAAGACACCGTCGTTGCGGAATGTGGCCCTCACGGCCCCTTACATGCATGATGGAAGCGTGCCGACTCTCGATGAGGCGGTTGAAGTGGAGCTCTATGGCCGCACTCTGGCCCAGACGATCCCAATTACCCTTACCGTTACTGAACGTCACGATCTGGTGGAGTTCCTACGGGGATTGACCAGCCCGTTGGGGCCGTAACTGCCTGTTCGGCCGGCTCGACCCGAGCGAGCTTACTTCCGACTGAGCGTTTTCCATAGACCCGCCCAGCCTGCGAGCAGAAGCAGTGCGGATCCGGGCAGCAGCGAAGTTGGAAAATATCCATTTTTTGCCGCTACCACCATCACTGTCTAGCCGAAAGCCGGCAGCACCGCCATTTCCGCAGGCGGCACCGGCTCGACGGGCAGGCCCGCCCGCTTCCAGGCCCGCAATCCACCCTTGATGACCAAAACGCGAATGCCGCTCTTTTCGAGCTCTCGAGCCACCCGCGCACTGGTCGCTTCACGAACACAGGTGCAGTACACGAAGATCGGTTGCCCGGTCGGAAGTGGTTCGTTCGAATGATGGAGCGTATGGGGATCGAGCCGTTTGGAACCGCTGATTCGAATCGCCTTGCGGTCCAGATAGCCGTGACTGCGAACGTCATAGATGTATGCGCCGGCCCTCATGGCATCCGCGACTTCGGAAGGGACGGCAAACGCAACGGCTTTGAGTGCCCGCTGCTTGATCCACCGCCACAACTGCAATAACACGTAGCCGGCAACCAACCCGACAACGACCCAACTGACCCACTGGCCGAATGTGCGGTAACCCCTCGTCACCACTTCGAGCGCTCCGCTGAAAACAAACCCAACAGTAAAGTAGGCGACGATGTAAAGCGCGGCGCCCGCCAGATCCAGCCTCAGAAACTGGGTGAACCGCATATTCATGCACCCCGCCAACGGGGGCGCCATCGTGTTGATTCCGGGAATAAATTTCGCCATTACCAACAACGTACGGCCACGACGGTAGAAGGAATCTGCCGAACGCAGGATGCACGATTCGGGATTCAATGAAACACGGCACAGTATTCCCAGCAGCCACCATCCGGTGTAACGACCCATGAGGAACATCAGCGTGTCGCCAGCTAGCATTGCCGCGAGGGCCCCTGGTAGAGCGTATGAGGCATGCAGCGAACCACCTGCGCTTGCCCCGCCCGCGATCAGCAAGGCAAGGGCCGCGGGCACGGGGAAGCCCACCGCCTCCAGAAATACCGCGGCAAACAGGATCGAGTAGCCGTGCGCTGCCAGGTCAGAAATCCAGGATTCCATGCTAGTTCAACGTGCCCTTCGGGTTTCGAACCGTTCCCCCGAGTATGCGCCTGAGTCTGGTTATCTTACATTCCTCATCATCCCTGATGACGCCTCCACGCCATACTGTGAAGCGATTCGAATGATGTCCGCAGGAGTCGCCGCCTGTTCATGGCTCGCAGCCTCATGAAGCGCCCGGAATAGGCGACTCGCCCCACCGGGCGACGTAAAGGCTAGGAATCTCGCACCCTGCTCCCCCACGCGAAAGCCGGGAGCTATGCCTGCTGGGACACGAACCGACTCGCCCGCTCTACACACACGGCAGGAATCGTCCACAAAGATGAACACGGTACCGTCGAGCACGTAGAACTCTTCGTCCCACGCATGACGGTGCAACGGAGCGCCCCCGCCGGGTGCACCCAGCACCTCAAACACTTCATAACGCCCGTTAGTGGCGTCGCCGTCCGTAAGAACGCGCACACGATCGGATAAGACAGACAGCTCATCCACCACGGGTGCAATAGCGGGACCGGTTTCTTTGGTCATGGCTCGAATCCTCTCTATTGTGGTTGCCGTCCTTACGTGCCCCGCGGGTAGATGGATGCAGGAACAATGTGACCAATTGCACTATGTGATTTATCGCCCCATGAGTATCGTGCGCCTTGAAGGTCACAATCACACTAATGTTCCAGGCACATCGGGACGGAGTTTCGAGTTGAGTACGGTCATACAGTCTGTTCTTGCTCACGTTAGAACTGATGCAGTCAATGCCGCTCTGCCGTCGTCACGATTATCTGCTCTTTCGCCGGCGCAGGAATTTGATAAGAACGGCTTTCTCTCAATCCGGTCGCTGACGACTGCCAATGACATCGCACTCATTCGCTCGCTGCTCGATCCTTTGTTTGCAAAGTTTGATTCTCTCGGTGACCGGGCCGTCGATATCGCCGGACCCAGGGTCGCGGGTGTGGCGCCGCGCTCGCCGGAGATCAATGAAGCAGTCAAGATTGCTCCCGCACTGCGCAACACGCTGGCCTATTCCCGCTGCCGGGAAATTGCTCGTGAGCTCTTGGGCGTTCCGGTCGGCTACGTGTTCGACCACGCCATTTACAAGCCCCCGCACAACAATGCGTCGACTGCCTGGCATCAGGATGAAGCCTACTCCGGGCAGGCAATTCCCCTGCGATCGGTGCATTTTTGGATTCCCTTACAGGAGGCCACGATCGAAAACGGGTGCATGTGGTTCATCCCCGGCTCGAACCATGGCGGCGTGCGGCCCCATCATGTAGCCGCACATCGCACTGTGGGGCCGAATCAGACACCGGCCGGAGCGACCATCACGACCCACGATGTCGACCCAACAAAAGCAATAGCTTGCCCGCTACCGGTCGGAAGTGCGACTGTGCACCATCCTCTCACTCTCCACTACACGGGCCCCAATCAGACTGACGATTACCGTCGTGTGTGGATTCTGCACTTTGGAGCCTACGGCCGAGCGCGATTCTTGTTACATCCAAAGATGATCGCCGCACGCCTTGCAGGAATTCTCCACGCCGTCTGACGATTCCCAGGCGCGACATTACCTCGTCTGCGCGGTGTGCGGCTTCGCGCTACGCTTGGGCAAAGAAGACTTTCTGGCAAAATTAGCTGATGCATCCACCCAGCCGCCTGCGTTGATCTCGAACGCCTGGCGCCCACCGCTCGTTTTTTCGACCAAGTCGACCGGACGGCGATCGCTGAATATGTGTTGGATATCGCCCTGCGAGCGAACTACACCTTTCCAATTCGAAGCAATGACCCACCCGATCAGAGAGTGGATATCAATCCTTGGAAGCACCCTGATTAGGCGAGCCGGGATGCCAGGGCAGACGCCGGGATTCCGCTCGACGGGCTGATGCTCCCCTGAAATTCACGTACAGACCCCGGGACACCCAGACAATCACACCGGCAGCACCCAACGCCGAGAGGCACAAAGCGCCGACCGGCCCGCTACCACGGTGGGCGGCGAACGCATCAAATAGCAGAAGTAGATTTCCCGCCAGCCACAGGACACTCGTGACGAGCAGGAGCAGCAACAGCCACGTGGGAGGATTGCGCGCCGCTTTCCTGAACCAGTCCGTGAGGGGACGCCCGGGATCCTGACCGGCGCGCAGCAGGTCGTAGGTTCGAGGATCGACCCATCGGGCCTGCGCCTTGAGGCCCCAGAGCCAGATGGCAATGAGGACGGCTAAAAACAGGGCGGTCAATACAATCGACGCTCCGCGCTCCACCTGACATCTCCCTATGTTATGTTGCCCAGCCTGACCCTTCGCCTGGCACGACCGGCCACTCATCAGCCGCTCGACATCGTCGACGAAAACTTCCGCGTGTGAGTACAGGGAAATCGAAAACGCTGCTCGCGACCTGCTTCACAGCTTGATTCCGTTGGACGTATTACAAAAATCACCCGCCTGAGGTACCGAGCCGGAATCGGATGTCCATGACGCCTCTCCGTCGCGCGCTGCTGTCGGCTTTAACCCTGTTCGGCGGACATTTTGTTCACCGACGCCTCGATCGGGTTGGACTCATCGGGGGCTCGCTCACAGCGGCCGTGGTAGGCACGATTTGCGTTGTGAGGGCCCCGCCCTTCGACGACTCCGTACCGCGGAGTGTCGAGGAATCGAGTGGCTGATAGCCCGAGTCAGCTGGCGATCTGCGCAAGCTCCTCGCGAACGATATTGCGAACCTCTGCAGCAGTGACTGGCTTGCTGCCGTTGCCCGGGCGTTGGGCCAGGGCTTCGTTGATCAGGGTCTGGTAACCCTTGCCGGTTCGTTCTGACTCTGCTTTGAAGCGATTCAGAACGACGTTGTCCAGGTACATCGTGATCCGCGTCTTGCCTCGCGTGGAGACCGCTGGGCCGCGCTTGCCGCGCGCGAAGTCATATTCCTTCTTCATAAGTTCGTCGCTCCTTCGGCTCGGCTTTGCGAACCGAAATCAGCCGGTTTTCATCGCCCCGATGAGTCCAGACGACGACCATGACTGAGCCCAGAGAATTTGTTCCCACCGTCACCCATCGCTCTTCGCCCTCGGAGTATGGATCCTCAATCGTCATGCCGAGAGGATCCAGCAGGACACCGTCGCCTTCGGAAAGCGAAACGCCGTGCTTCGCGATGTTCGCCGCATCCTTGCGGGGGTCGAACTCGGGGCTCATCGCATTGTATGTATATTGTGCATATATAGCAAGTCGCGCCGCGTTGGCGCGGCAATCGACCCCCTCCATTGAGGGATGCACATCTACAGGAGCTGAGTGTCCGATTGAACCAGGTATTTCCGGGTATTTTTCGCGATTATTCGATTGATTTCTTTACCTGCTACTTCTCAGCGGCCAAGTGGCTCGAGTGGCCGTTGCGGACTATTTCTTCATAGGCGGACTCGAGGCGCTGGCGGCGCTCTTCGGAGTTGGGGTGCTGGTCGAGAGGGGTTTTGACGATGTCGTAGGACACCGCGGCGACGGCGACTGTTTGTTGGGCGGCGTTCGTGGTGGCGGCGGAGGTGATCGCCGCGGTGTTTGCGGTTTTGGGCTGCAGGGACTCCTTTGGCAGCTCGTTGAGGAACGCATGAATGGACTCAGCAAGTGCGTTTGACGTTGGGTAGACACCTGCCAACAGCCGGGCGCCGCAGGCGTCGGCTTGTAGTTCCTGGTCGATGTGATGGCGGATGTAGATGCCCTTGTCGACCTTGATGTGCTCCAACACGCTGGCCGGCTTTCTGTTCATGGAAATGAGCGCCAGCCGCAGATCACGCTCAGCTGCGAATGAATCCACCACCAGGGACTGCAACTCGAAGGTTTCGTGGCGGCGGAGAATGTGGGCAACCTCGTGCGCCAGTGCAAAGTGTGCCTTGGCGCTCAACGCCGGATCATCCTCCAACAGACCGGCGTCGATGTAGATATAGCCGCCCGGGCGTGCGACGGCGTTGTGCTGGTCGCGCTTCAGGATGAACAGCTTGAAGTCGTAAGGCGAGGTTTGATGCGTCGCCTCCAGGATTTCATCCATGGAGCGGGTGACCTCGGCCAGCATGGCCGTGGCTCGGGGATAGAGGCGCTCGCCGATCTCGGTGTCGGGATCGAGGATCTCGTCCTCCTCTTTGTGCTCGCGCTCGCCGTATATCAGCTCTGCCTGCATGGGCAGCCAGTTGAGGCGCCGCACCTTCACCTTGAGGTCCTCTTTGACGGGGACGGCGGCCTCAGGAGGCGGTGGCGCAGCAGCGACCGTCTGCGGATCCCCATTGAGCAGGTCGCCGAGTTTTTTCAAGTTCTGCAGACCCTCCAGCTTGTTCAGAGGATTGTGTCGCTGGAGCCAACTGTCCGCGCCCACCAGCTCAGAGACATTTCCAGTGAGCTCGTAGGGTTGAAGGAGATTGGGACACTTCTCCTGCAGCCATTGCAACGCGAGTCCGCTCAGCGGCTGTGGAGAGGCTGCAGGCACGGCCTTCGGGGTAGGCTTTGCCGGCGCCTTTGGGATCTTCAAATTGGCCGTTGCCACCGCCGGTTTGGGGGTTTTCGCAACGATCGGGTTTGGGGCAACAACCACGTTGGCAGATGCGGCTATGGATGTGGCCAGCATCATGCACATCACGATTGCTCGGATAGTTGGAGTTGGCATATCAGCGAGCCTTCTGCCGCAGTTGGGCGATGCGCAGGTCCCGAGCAGCGTAGAAGCCACCCCAATCAAATATCGCGGCCTCATACATGAGGCGCGTGCTCTCATCACCCGCGGGCGCCTTACCCAATAATTCACGCACGCGCGGGTTGGCCGTCGCCTTGTCTATGTTGGCTTGCGCCTCCGCGGGAGAAACAGGGCGATCGTCCTCCAGCCGACGACCGCCCTGCTTTGCCCCACTCGTCGCCACCTTGATAACCGAGCTCAGGGAACCGCACAAAGAGGTCGGAGGCGGTTCCTTCTGAAATGCCACCCTGGCGGCATCCACCAGCCAGCCCATCCTGGAATCCATCTTCGCCCGGTCCTGCAGCACCTTGTCGAGGCCGCTGCAGTCAGCGGAGTGGGCAACTGAGATGCCAGCAGACAGCAGCATGGATATCACGACCCGTCTGATCATTCGGCCTCCGGTGTTTTTATTCTGAGGATTGCAACAGCAGCCACAATGCGAAGCTGACCAGGGTGAGCCACAACAGGCGGTCGGCGATCCCGGCAGCCACGGTCCGATGGGGCGCGGCTGTTTTCAACCGCGCCCGCAGATCCCCGATCGCCCGCCAATGCAGATTGGCCCAAAAGCGCTCGGGCGGTTTTGGCTGAGTCGGCGCGGCCTCGATTGAGATCAGCGCCACTGGCAGATCCACTCCGGCGGCCCGGCAGTGTGCTTCCGTCAGCCGCAACGCAACCCGTTGCCCGATCACACACGCTTCGCGCCCGGCGGTCAGCAAGCCGCCGATGAAGCTGTCAAACAACATCGTCGCAGCCAAGCTCAGAGGCGAAATCCACAGATCACGCCAATCAAAGCAAAGCAGTGTTGCAAGCGAAATGCCCGCCCCAGCCAGCAACACAACCGCCGTGAAGCCGAGGATCCGCCAGCCCGCGGTATAGCGGTAATGTGCATCCGGGCCGTCGAAATCGCGGAAGTAGCGCTCCCAGAAGCGATCTATAAAAAGACCGAAGGTGAAAGCCAGGAGCAGATCAAACACAAACTCACAGATCCGTCCAGGCGTGACGCGATCAGTCATATAGGCCGCGGCATGTGCTTCCACGCCATACACCGGTCCGACAGCTGACACGAATAGATCGTCGCGTCCATACGCACCGCCGAAAAAGACCACCCGCGTTGAGTCGCGATGCTCGATAAAGTCGGATTTGATCGTATCAGTCAGTGAGGCCAGGTGTGCCTGCGGCAGTAAGTATTTGGATATCGGCAGGGGGTTCACCCCATCGCGATACGCCCTGGGATCGAGGTGCACCGAAGAAGGAAGCTCGTCGTCGTACCGATCGCGCGTTTCCTCAGAAAGCGTTCGCACCACCTCGGTGAACGATTGCGCCGTGCGGAAATAACCTAACGTGAATCCGTTGGTGACTGGCAGCCGTCCGTCCGCAACGAGAATTCTCCCGGGCGGCCTGAGACTCAGGGCTGACCGCAGACCCTTACGAGCGGCCTCACCCTGCGGGGCGAGGAGCACGGTGCTGATACCCTCCTGCGTCGCTCGGCGAATCTCTTCGTAGAGCTTCGCTTCGCACTCGACCTCACATTCCGTCCCAACAGCACAGGCCGGCGTGCCGGTTGGTACTGCCCCCGGTTGCACATCCGCCGCGGACAGATCCAGATCCACTGCCACAACATTGGGTTCTGCCTCGTAAATTGCATGCAATTGCTCGAATAACCGACAGCGACTCAGAGGTGACTCGCTGTTGTACACCTGCGCGAAAGCCGGTTCGTCAATTTCAACGACCTCGACCCTGGGGCGCTCCGGGGTCGGATTGGAGCCATGCAGCGCCACATAGTTGGCAATGACAACGAACACGGCCTGTTGTAGCGGTTCCAGCCATTTGAGCTGCATATCCAGGATGGTCGCGACCGCTGTGACCAGAAGCGCCTTGGGCCAGCTTGCAATGAAATGGTGCCGCAGGTGCGTGTACAGTCGCCTCAATCGGGCAGCCGCGGGCCCGTCCCTGGATTGGTGCTCCATCGCTCGATCAAACCCCTGAGAATGCCCACCGACTTTGTTGTTGATGTCGGTTGAGTCGCGGCGATCTTATCCGTAACAGTGGAGCAAATCATCTGGCGGTGCAGTACGCGCCCGTGGATGTGTTAGGTATCCCGCCAGGAGTGGAAGACCGCGGCCTGCCCGAATGTGATACCAATGTCATTCATCAGTTGCCACACCACGCCGTTCTGAATCCAGAAGCGGCGCCCCGAACGCGAGATGCGCACCCCGTTGTAGCCGGTGACAAAACCGTTTTGGGTGACGCTCTCCAACAGGCGCTGGCGCTCGAACCTGTTCGGTTCCTCGGCTGAGAAGCGCGACCTCAGTTGAATGAACTCGGCCCATGGATATTCGAAGCAGGCCTGAGCGGTTTTATTGGCATAAACGAAGCGCGGATCGGCGTCGGTATTGTGGGCCACCACGGCGAATGGCGCGTCGTGGTAGAGCCAAGCGGGGCCGGACCCCTCCGGGACTAATGGGGATCCCACCAGTCGCGCGTAGCTTCTGGTCAGGAGGGCGAAGAATTCGGGGTCCTCTGCGAGGCTCTTGGGGGATTCAGAGGGAGTGTGCATGGCGGAATTGTACGAGGGGCACGTCCCTGTGCACGGACATATCCTGCCCCTGGTAAGGCGCAACAGGTGTTAAGACGTGTTGCGCCATGCGTCAGATTTCGACGCCAGCCGAGCCATCCGGCCGAAGAAATTGCCTATAGAGATCACTCCGCGGAATCCCCTACCGGGTTCGTCCACAACGGAAGGTGTAGGCCAAGTGCGATAGGGTGGCCGTCGTATCAACCGCGCGTCTCGATCGTATCCCGTCGGGCCGACGCTTACCGAATGGCAAGCGGGAATTCCTGGCCGCGAAAATCAGTCTCGAGGAGTTTGAGGAAATACGCCGCGGTGTCGCATCTGCCCTGGGTCTGTGGCCATGCTCGGGGCGAGTTGACATCTCGGCAACGAGCACTATCCTATCCGACGTTCCCACACGGGGCTTGCGAGACTCGGGGTAGAATCCGAGCTGGACCTGGAGAGCGATGACAAGCTTCCAGGCCCACAAAAATTCAGGGGCGCCAACGGCGCCCCTTGTCGTTTGAGCTCAGTTCGCGACGGTAGCTGCGGTTGCCGCGGACATTCCCACATTCCCATTCGCGTCCAAGGCCACGGCGGTGATGGAGACCGCCCCGTTCGCCGCCTTCGTGGTATCCCACTGCAGGGTGTACGGCGAGGTGGTGACCTCACCCAGCAGCGTGGTGAAGTTCGCGAAGAAGCGGACTTTGGATACCGCGATCGTGTCCTGCACGGTTGCCGTCAAAGCCACTGTCCCAGTCAGGTTGCCCGCAGGCACTGTCAACGTCACGACCGGCGCGGCGCCGAGAGTTGGTGGTGAGGCACCCAGGTCGATGCGGCCGTAGACACCGTTGGCTTCGTCGTTCGTGCCAGCCGCGATGAACAGAGTGTTATGGGGCTGGTTGGAAGCGTCATTGCCGAAGGCAATTCCCCACAAACCCGGCATCGCGATCGGGTGGCCGGATGAATCCGTGACTGCGCCCATGAAGGCGCCGCTGGCAGGATCGTATCCGTTGATTACGCCGTCGCCGAAATTGCCGACCAGCAGCATGTTGCTCAGCGTGCCGAAGTCGGATGGTGCCAGGGCAAGACCCCAGGGCCCATTCAGCGCGCCATCCGGCATGATCAGCTCTTTGACCAGGGTTCCGTCGACTCCATAGATATCAACCATGCCGAGTCCCGCTCCGTTCGTGTTGTCTTGTGCATCAGCGTCCTGCTTGGCATACGTCACATAAATCTGGGGCGCTCCATTCGTGCCGTTGTTGATGGTTTGAATGCCGTAAGGTGCGTAACCGGCCGGCAGCTTCGGATCGGTGAAGGCACCCGCTGCGAGCGTCACTTTTGCGAAGGTGGTATCGAACACATCAATCTTGTTGTTGTGAAAATCGGTGGCATACAGGAACAAACCGGTTGCATTCTTCGCGATAGCCAGCCCCTTGTAGATCGCCCCACCCGAATCACCGCCCGCCGCCGGATACATGGTTACGGAGTTGCTTGCATCCACCGTGGGCGACCAGCCGCCGATCATCCCGCCTTCACCGGTGAAGATGAACTTGGCTGAACCGCTCTTGCCCCCGGACGTCACCACGAAATCAGTGGCGGAGCCGTTGAAGACGATTCCCGTTGGATCAAAGGTAACCGAACCCGTGGGCGGGGTATTGACCACCAGGGTCGTTATTTGCTTGCCGTTGCCGTCATACAGCGTAGAACTTTCGCTGTGATTGTTGGCAACCCAGACCGGAGTGTTCGGGCCAAACACCACACCCCAGGGATTCTTGAGGTGAGTGTCGACATTCAACGCTCCGTTGCTCGAAGTATCGGAAGCAAGGTTGGTGAAAGCGAAGGCGCTGGCCGGGTTCACCGTCAGCGTCGCATTCATGGAGGTCTGGCCGCCACCCCCGCCCGAATAGGAGTTGCCGGTGGGTGCAGTGCAGCTCAGAGTGTATGTAACGTTCCCAGCGCCCGTCGGCGTGACCGACTGCGTTCCGCTGGTAGCCTCTGTTCCCGTCCATCCGCCGCTCGCGGTGCAACTGCTGGCACTGGTGGTAGACCAGGTCAAAGTTGCGCTCTGGCCCAGCGTGACGGTGGTCGGCGCAACCGAGATTGTCACTGTTGGAGCCAATGGCGGCCCCATGTTCCCGCCGCCGTTATAGCTGCTTCCGCCACAGCCGGCGAGTAGCAAAGTCAGAAGTTGTGCAGTCAGCCAGAGCGGCCGACGTGCTCCATGCATAGTCGCGACCATGTGAATCTCCCGTTGAATAGACCCCGCCCCCGTTAGCGCCGGGAGTGAGGTTGGGAGTTCTATGGGGAACGACTAAGTCGCGGGAACACCGCAGACTAAGTCTGCGGACGCAGGATCCGGATCTCCTTCATACGCGAGCGCACCAGGTAACCCGGCTGCGTGCCGCGCGACATGCGCTTGGCTCCGACATTGTCGCCGAGGCCTGCCGGCGGTGTACCGCAACTGCCGGTGGCCCGATACGATAGCGCCGAAAACAACAAGCTTTCATTCTGATCGCCGAGCGTGTGCGTGAAGTCGTCCTGAACCACGCAACCGGGGAGCTTGTAGTCCGTGCCCGTGCTCGATTGCGTTCCGGGAGTCGGCACAAACCCATCGGAATAGCCGCCGAAACTCCGAGCGTTGACGCCCTGGAACTCGATGCTGAAGTAGGTGGTGCCGCAGTTATCCTGCGGATAAAACCCGTAAGGCTTGCCGCAGGTTGTGGTGCCGATCTGGATCACTTGCACTCCCACGCCCTGCAGGCTGTTCATGACCGCCTCGCTGGCGGAACAAGTGCCTGAGCTCGTGAGCACGTACACTTTCTGCAAATTCAGGGTTGGCAGTGCCTGTCCGCGGGTAACGGACAGCCCGAGCGTTGTCGTGTGGAACAGCGTCGGCGTAATTGAGGAACCCGTCACCGGGTCCGTACTCGGGTGCTTGGAGTTGAACTGAATCAGCTCGAAGGTCTGCCCGGCCGTCATCTGCGGTCCGGCAATCATGTAGGCAAGCTCGCTCGCGATGTCGAGATAGCCGCCGCCGTTGTAGCGCATGTCCAGAACCAGGTCGGTCACACCTGCCGACTGCAGGGAAGTAATCGCGCCGACCAGCTCCGTTTCCGCCTGTGCCAGCTGGTTGTTGAACAGCAGATAGCCGACCACCCCGGTGGCGGTTGCAAAAGTTTGTGTCGCTCCCACCGAGTGCGTGGTCACGGTGGCCGAGGTCAATGTGACCGAACGCGAAGTCGAGGCGCCGAGATCCTGGACCTGAAATGTATGTGTTTCACCCGCGGCAGCCGGCGACAGTCCGGCATTGAGCGCAGCTACGCCCGTTTTAGTGGCTGTGTTGATATCGTTGCCATCGATCGCAAGAACCACGGCGCCGCGCGCCAGGCTCAGAGGCGGTTGACTCGCCGCAGAGCCCGATTCGGTAAAAGCAACTACGATGTTGCGCGGGACCGTGGGAGAAATGACATCGAACTGCACGCCGTATCCCACCTCCACGTTGGACGTTGACAGCGACTCCCAGTCGGCCGTCGTCTCGGTGAAATGGAATTTGTCCTTCGCGGCTCCTGTCGGCGTCGTTGCCGTCGTTTTCAGGAGATCGAAGTAGTCAGGGGTCTGGTAATTCGCCGGATCCTGATCCGGTACCTCGCTGTACCAGAGGTACAGATCGTTGGTCCAGGAGCGCAGCCAGTTGTTCTCATCCGTGCTCGTGCCCTTGGTGTCCGGATAGGCAACGTGGGTGATCGGGTCAGTGCCGCTGCGGGGAGCAGCACACGTGTTCGCGAACTTCGATTCCGGCTGAAATACGCCCTGCTTGTAGGTCGAACTGCTGAACGAGTCGCCGCCGCCACCACAGGCAGCGATTCCGAGGATTGATACGAGTGAAATCGCAAATAGACGCCGGATTCTCATAATGTCCCTGGCCCACGCCCGATTTATGTCGCAGCGTGCTGACCGAGGACCGTTCCCACGTGGATTTGCGTCTCATCCGCGCCGTCCGGCAGTCGACGGCTCACGAAAGTGTGACCTGTGTCACACAGACTACTGCTCGACGTGTACCTGGTCCATGAAGTCTTTCGTCTGGCGCCCCAGGATGGTCGCAAACAGCGGCTGCAACTGCTCGAGTTGCTCAGGCGGGAACACCTTGGGGTCGGGTGGCACAGTGTATGCCTGCCACTGATAGTTATACGACCCGCCCCACTCCCGCGCGCGCAGCGTCGCCCCTTCAGGCGTCACGGCGATCAACAGCAACTCAACCTCACAGAACAGGTTGGGCTTGTCCTTGGCGCCGGCAAACTCGTGGGTAACGAATCCCCAACCGCGCAACATGGCGCTGGTTTCCAGCCGTGGGCCGCCGTCCGAGTGATCCGCATTGTTCAATCCAGGTGCCATGACAATGAGGTAACTGACGTTCGCGCTGTTCGCCAGCTCGACGAGGGGGGCGGAACAGTTCTTCGGCAGGCCCTTGGCGAGCGACGCATTCACAAAGCAACTCTCGCGCGACCGCAGCAGCGAGTCACTGGGTGCCACCGGTGTCAGCGTGAGGTTCGCGACAGTGGGCTGGGCTTGCAACGCAGTCAGCAACATCTCATCCACGTTCCAGTTGACCGCCTGGATCTTGACGTAACTGTTGATGGTCTGGCGGGCGGCGTGATAGTGCATCACTTCCGGATCGAGAATATTGACCACACCGACCTGGGTGCCCTTGGGCAGGCTCGGCGGCGTCTTGTCTTTGGCAACGGCCGTGCCGCTCGTCATCACGAGGCTGGTCAGCACGACGGCTAGCAGTCTCTTCATAAGTCGCAGAACCCTTGTTGGGTCCGGCGCGATCCGCAAGCGCCAGCTCCATTTTTTATGTAGTACGCGCAATCCGCTGCGCGCTCGGGCCGGTAGCCCGATTCCCCCTGGACCGGAAGTCTAGCCCTCACCCCGTTGGTCAGACAGGGTAACGGGCCGCTTTTGCATGCATTATGCGAACCAGCGACGCAACTGCATCACATTTTTGTGGGGGAACAACAGCGGGCCAGCGCCGATGTAACTCAACGTGTCATGAAAATGTAAACACGGTGACCGAGACAGGTCAAAAATCGCTGTAATTCAAGGTCCAACCCAGCTTCAAAGGGCCTCGCAGTGCCTGCGAAGCAGTTTCGCACAGGATCCGGGTGGCAAAGGGTCCGGTAGGTGTGTGATAGGCGACATCATCTTGAACGGGCGCGACGCTGCAGCGCTCAAAGCCGAAAGCGCTGAATTTTCGCACCATTCCCTGACCAAAAACGACGCTGGTGCCCTGTTGTGAGGCATGATCCGAGTAGGTGGCGAATTCCATCCGCACGGCTTTCAGTGCGATTTCGCCATGCGGTGTGTACACATCTGTACGAGTAATACGACCCGGCTCCAACACGTAGGTGGAGCTCGCGGTGATGCGATCGTCCGGTACAGGGCTGTCTGTTCCGAGCGCATCCAGGTGGGGCAATTCAAATGTGACCACGGTTCGAGCGCCCTGCTCTGTCACCTTCACATGTTGGAAATATGCCAGGGGTGCAAGGGTAGAGCCGTCGGACAGGCTGAATTGCGGGATCAGTTGCGGCGTGCTTCCGTCGGCAATACTGTCGAGCATGCCCGGCGAGTACGGAATCGGGAAGTACGGGTTGTGCAGGTGCTGGCTCGTTCCGCCGTTGATCAGCGGCAGGCCGATGACGTGACTCCCGTCCCTCAGTGTCAACAACATCCGGTCGTATTCCCCCCGCGCAAACCAGGTCACTGTGCGTTTGGGCAGGCGCTGCAGTGCGCCGGCGAAATCCGTCGCGGGCGGTTTGTCCTGGAAACCGAGTTGATTCCAGAAGGCATTCGTATAGACGAACTGGTGGGCCAACGACAGGTTTTCACCGAGAATGCGGAATTTGCCACGATAGGCATCAGTGCGCCTGCCCTGGTCCCACATGTCCACCGAGCCGGTTGTCGGGTTCAGCCAGAAGTCGACGTAGTGTTGGCCAGCCCTGGAAATGAACCCATACGCAAGGGTCTTTTCCTGCTCGTTCAACACATCCAACACCGCAGCCGCGGTCAGGACTTCAATCATCGCGGTCAGGCCGTAGGGGCCCAGACTACGTCCATACTCGAATCCGTCCCCATTGAGGTTCAGGCGTTGGAGCATGACGTCCGCTGATTTACGCACCCACGCTCTGACTTCGGCTGGGGGTTGCGCGCCGGTTTCAATGAACTTCTGGGCAATCTCGGCGCTCAACAACACGCTGTAGCGGTCAAACCGGCCCTGGCCATCGGTTTCATCCGCAAAGCCGTACTCCCCGGAGTACTGGCGGTAGTGCTCGAGCATTTTCTTCAGCAGTTGCTCGGAGCCGGAGATGTCCTCCCAGCCCATCAGCACCCGCAGTCGCGCGATCCCAAAAGCCACGCAGTAGTAGTTGTTGGGGTGATCTATCAGCGTGTACGTATCGACGTCGACGAAGCTGCGCCAATCCAGGCGCACACGGAGCTTGGCCAGGGTCAGTCGATCCAGTGCGCCGCTCAGCAAGCCGGCTTTGCGCAGCTTGTTGAGCGCGGACATGTAGTAATAGATGCCCCAGGAATCATTGGGGTCGTCCACGGTGAGCCTGGAGATCCGGCGGAAGGCGGCGATGTATTCGGCGCGATGAGGATCGTCAGCGGGAACTGAAACGAGAAACTCGGCCAGCCCGAGGGCTATTTTGCCGGGGAGAAATTTGTCATCGCCGTTGAAAACGGGCACGCCGTCGAGTGTGAGTCCCCGCCCCTCCTTGGCCAGGCGCACGAGCAACTCACGGGACATCGGCAGGATGCGCCCGGTCACCGTTTGGTTGTACGGCGGGACTGCCCCGGTGGTTGTGGAAGGTATCGCGGCGGCCGCGAGCGCCGGCAAGAGGGTGATGCCAGGCGCAGTGGGGGTCTGCGCGGCCGCCGCGACAACTGGAGCAATCGCTGTGAGTGCGATCACCCATGAGCGTCCTACTTTGCACATCTTCAGAAATTGGCCCCCACGCGAATTCCAAAGTACCGCTCGCTGTCCCGCGCCGGCGTCCAATTGATCGCATCAGTCGGCGGGTTCGCTGTCTGACTGATATTGAACACCCCGTTGCGACCGCGCGTGAGCGCGTAGCTCTTGTCAAACACGTTGTTGCAGAACACCGTCAGCCTGAAGTGCTCGTCCTGGGCGCCCACCGCGAGGTCGAACAGGCTGTAGGCCTTCTGCACCGAATCCGGGTCCTGTAAGAGATTAAACACCACCTGTGATTGCCACCGGACACTGCCTGTCACGAAGGGCTTCCAGTTGTGATAGCTCACAGGCACATCGTACTCACCATTGGCGCTCAAATTCCATTTCGGCGCATTGAACAACGGCTTGCCGGACAAGTCCTGCTGCCCACCGACGCACCCCTGTGCCAGCGTCTGCAGCGTAAAGCAGGTTGCGTTCGGAAATTTCTCCATCACCGCCCGATCGTACGCGCCCCCACCGCTCATCGTGAAGTCCCCGATCACCGCCGCAACTTCAGTCTCAACACCGCGCGAAGTCACCCGGCCGATGCTGTTCAGGACGTTCTGACCGGTGACTTCATCGCGGCTCTGCGCCTGGAAGCCCTGGAACTCCTCATCGAACGCCGTGACATTCCACGTCAGGCGCCGATCAAAAAAGCTGCTCTTGAACCCGATCTCATAGCTGTTGACCGTCTCGGCGGGAATGGGCTGCTTGGCAGCGATCGCATCGGCAACAGGAATGCCCTTGAGCGCGCCGGTTGTCAGCAGCGAGCGGGTGGTCAGGGTGCTGGTGAGATCGTAGGCCAGTCCTTTGTAGCCCCTCGCATAGCCACCGAAGACCATCACATCGTCCGTCACGTGATATTGCAGGCTCGCCCGTCCCGTCACCGATGTTGACTGATTGCAGGTTGAAACCGGCAAGGTCGGCGACTTGGTCGAGCACTCGGGCGATCCGTAGGTGACATGATTGCCCCGATCAATAAAGTTGTAACTGATCTTCTCGCGGTTCACGCGCAGCCCGGTCGTCAGCCCCAGATTCTCCAGAATGCTGTAGGTTGATTGACCGTAGATGGCGAAGTTCTGTGAAACCGCGTTGGATACGTAGCTGGCATATGCAGTGCTGTTCGTCGAGGGAAGCGACGTAAGAGTATTGAACGTCCCGAGCGTGTTCGAACCACGCACGAAATCGCGCAACGAGCCCGTCCGACTGTAGTACAAGCCGGTCACGTACTTGAAGGGCCCGCTATCGTCCGAGGTCAGGCGCAGCTCATCGGTGACCGAGCTGATCTTGAAGAATCCACCGTTGGCGGAGCCGCCCGGCGGGGCGCCCGGAGCCACGGTGCTGAAGTCAAAATCCGACGAGTCGGTGTCCTGGATGTCATGCAACTCGTAGTGATCGTACGAGGTGATGAATGCGAGATTCAGGCTTCCCAGCTCGCGCTCGATCTTCAACCCGCTGCCGTAGTCCTGGCCATCGCCGCGAGCGGCCACGTCCATGCGAGTTGTTCTGTTGTCGGGGCCGACCGTGATCCCCCGCAGAATGACTGATTGAGGCACGTTCGTCTTTCCGAACGTAACCCCTGGACTGATGAAATACGGAGCACCCGCACAACACCCGGCCGGCGTATGCGTAAAGTACGGCGAAAAAGTGACCCGCCACGAGTCCCCCGGCTCCCATAGCAATTTGCCGCGCACCGTGGTGTCCTGCTCGCCATTCAGCCAGGTGCCCGTGGAAATGTCGTACACATTGCCCTGATACTCGCTGTGGTTGACCGACAGGCGAAACTTCAAGGTGTCCACGATCGGTCCTGACAGGGTCGCCTGGTAACGCGACTCGTCGTCAAATGTGTGCATGACCTCCGCCCGCCCCGTGTAGGTGTCGGTGGGTGCTTCGGTCGTGATGTTGACGACACCTGCAGAGGCAGACTTACCAAACAGGGTATTTTGCGGTCCGCGCAGAACTTCGACCTGTTTGACATCTACGAAAGACGAGAAAGCCTCGGCCTGGAACGCCTGTGGAATATCATCCACCACCACCGCCACGCTGGATTCCGTGGCGATGGAATACGCATACGTACCAATACCCCGGATATTGATACTGTTGTTGGCCGGCTGACTGGTCTTGGTGATGGTCAACGACGGCGCGATCTTCACCAGATCGTCGAAGTCGCGGATGTTGGCGCGCTCCATGCTGATCGCCGTCGCAACAAACACCGAGCTCGGCACTGACTGAATGTTTTCGGCCCGCTTGGTGCCGGTCACAATCACCTCCTCCAGGCCAGGCGGCGGAGCGGGCGCCGCAGCCGGAGGTGCGGCCGGTGCCGCATCCGACGAATAAGCTGCAGTATTGACCTGAACGTCACCCACTGACGTAGTTCGTTCATACGCAGCAGGAGCGCGTACATTCGCGCCAGTCGCATGAGTACGGTGCCGAATCATGATCGCACCGGAGGACGAGCGCTCAGCGACGAGGTCAGTCCCCTGCAGCAGCCGTTGTAACGCGGCCTGCACTGTATATTCACCCTTGAGAGAGATCGCCTGCCCGGCAACCACGTCTTCGGTGAAAACCACTTCCTGGCCGCAGACGTGCGCAAAATTGCGCAACGCCTGGGAGAGCGATTGATTGGCTATGTCAAAGTGAAAGCTGCGGTCCGTTGTCTGGCCGACCGCTGTGCCGATTACACCCACCGCGCAGACAGCGGCAAAAGCCGATGCCATGCGCATCCGTGGCGTCCGAATGACCATTCGACCCCCTCGTTAGTCATTGTCGACAGCCCGCAATAATTGGGGCTCACATTGAGTACAGACGCCGGTTTTTTGAAAATCCTCCGACAGTGACAGTGTCAGCGGCGCGCGAGGTGAGTCGTCCCGTCGCCGGACTTGTCCGCGCGGACCGGCAGGTACGCAATGATCGTACTCACAAACCCATCAATGTCGCCGGTATGGAACACGCCGCTGATCCGCAGCTGTGAAGTTTCAGGGTCGGCAATTACCACACCCTGGCGCGCATAACGGTTGATTCGCGCCACCACGGTCGCCAGGGTATCGTTTTCAAAAACGACCTCCCCATTCTCCCAGGCTGTTGTCTGACCCAGGTTGACATGGGCCACACTGGGCGCCGCCTGGGGAGCAAACACAACTTGCTCGCCGGCATCGAGGTTGATGTCCGCCACCACGACGTGGCCCTCAATCAGGGTCACCAGCAGTCGCGGTCCAAACAGGTCCATGTTGAACGAGGTGCCGATCGCGATGACTCTGTGAGCGCCGGCGGTCACCGAAAAGGGCCGCTCAATATCCCGGGCAACATCAAACCGCGCCTGCCCCTGGGCAAGGACCAGCTCGCGGGCATTCTGCGAGTAGCGCACCCGTACTTCAGTGCGAGAATCGAGGGCGACCTGAGATCCATCGGCCAACGTCACTACACGCCGCTCGCCGGCGCGAGTCTTGTAGACATCCGGCTGCAGCTTCCAGAAGAAGCTCATGGCGACCATAACCGCCACCACCACTGCGGCGATTCCCAAACGATGGGCATTGGCAAACCGCTTTGAGCGTACCCACCGGCCACGACTCGCCTCATGCGCGTGGGCCAGAGCCTGACATCTCAGATCGATTACTTCCGGCGCTGTCGCATGCTCCGTGAAAACCGACCAGCGATCCTGTACCTGCCGCCAGGCTGCGGCATTACGCGCATCCGCGGCGAACCACGCCACGAACTCCGGACTGTCATCCAGATCCTGCTCAGCCAGGCGCACCCGCCAGGCTGCCGCTTCCTCGAGCCGCTCCATGGGGATCTCACTCATCGCTTCGGTCCATAACGGTTCGAGAGATGCAGTACGGCCTTGATCACATGCTTCTCGACTGTGCTCTGTCCAATTCCATACAGGGCCGCGATGTCCTTCTGCTTCATATTCTCGAGCCGGAACAGGATAAAAATATTACGGGTGAGCTCGCCGAGCTCTTCCAGGCACCGCAGCACATCGGCGAGCGAGTCCTCACTGAGTAAGACGCGCTCCGGGGAGATTGCCTCCACCAACTGGCTTTCGAGGTGGCCATCGCGGTCCGCCTCGATCGGCAGGAAAATCGCCGGCCCCACCCGCTGCGCGCGCCGTCGCTGATCTCTCAGAAGATTGATGGCGACCTTGAACACATAGCTGTCGGCTCTCTCAATCTGGCCTTTCTCGGAGGCCCGCACGACTTTCAGGAGGACATCCTGGGTGAGATCCTCCGCCAGGGAGCGATCCCTGACCCGGCGCAGAAAGAACGTCATGAGCGGCCGTTGGAAGCGTGCCGCCAGCTCGTTGCGCAGCTGCTCGACGGACGGCTTGTTGGGTGCGGTAGCCATGCGATCCACGCAACGTAGCACGCGCCACAGCCGAATCGAAGCACCGGAGGATTTTCGAAGAACCGGCGTCTTACTCTACAAATGGGCTATTGATCGGTCACCGGCGGCAGGTACCGCGCAATGAAATCAGCGACGCGGCGTTCGTATTCGTCTTTGGCGAACTCGTGCAGGTTCACGTGCCCTGCTCCCTCAATCGCCCACAACTCCTTCGGTGCAGTGGCCGCAGCGAGCTCGGCGCGGGCTTCGTCGATCGTAGTGTGATGATCATCGGTGCCGTTGATGATCAGGACCGGCGCGCCGATCCTGGAGATTCTATCAATGGCGCTCAGACGGTTGGGGGGAATCTCATTCTGCGACTGCATCTCCACCATCACCAGCCACGAAAACAACGGCGCCAATGGCCCGATGTTGTTTCGCACCCGGCTGGCGATCGCGCGGTTGATGGTCGGATACATCTGTTCGAGGACTACGGCATCCACAGGCGGTCGGTCCTCGGAGAGAACGAACGCATCTGCACCCATCTGCACTCCGATGACAGCCACCTTTTCGCCGGGCAACTTGTGATGCAGATACTGGATCGCCCCCGTCACATCCCGGGACTCCAGATCGCCGTACGTGATCCGGTGCCCGCGGTTCTCACCGTGCGACTGAAAGTCGATCATCAACACGGCGTAGCCGCGTTTGCGCAGGAATTCAGCGCGCGAAATCATGTCCCGGCGATCACCGCGCACTGCATGCAGCAGCAGGACCACGCCCTGTTTGGGCTTTCCGGGCACCAGCCAGCCGTGAATGAGCACGCCCGCGCCGCTGGCATACGTGATGTTGGATGCCTGCAGGTCGAGCGGCGGTCTGCCGACGAAATGATTGGCCGAGTCCTGCAGTCCGATGGCGGACAGGTAGGTGCCGGCAATGATGAGAATCACCGCTGCCGCCGCAGCCACCAGGAGATTGGTCAGGGTCAGCCAGGCTTTCATGCCGCGGGGTGTTTATAAAACGTCACGGAGCAATTATATACCTTCGCCATGCAGATCCTGATTGTCCTGACTTCCATCGATTGCGTGCCCGGTACTGACCATAAGACGGGCACGTGGCTCGAAGAGCTCGCGGCTCCTTACTACGTCTTCCAGGACGCCGGCGCGAAGGTCACGCTCGCCTCTGTCAGCGGTGGTGCGGGCCCCATTGATCCTCTCAGCGAATCTGCGGCGGCCCAGACCGATGCAACGCGGCGTTTTCTCTCCGATCCGGTCGCGTGCCAGTCCCTCGCGAACACTGTACCGTTGAGCGGCATCGATCCCGCTGACTATGACGGCGTGTTCTATTGCGGCGGGTTGGGCCCTGTGTTTGATCTGACGGACGATCTGATATCCATCGCGCTCATTGAGGCGATGGACCGGGCGAACAAGCCGATCGCCGCGGTTTGCCATGGACTGGCGGCGCTGCGCAAACCTCGCAAGCCGAACGGCGCGCCCTTGATCGCAGGTCGTGCGGTGACCGCCTTCTCCAGTACCGAAGAGCTGTCCGTGAACGGCCCGGACCTGGTGCCGTGGTTTGTTGAAGATGAGATGCGCCGTCTGGGCGGGCACTATTCACGTGCAGCCGATTGGAGCGCGCACGTGGTCGTCGACGGAAACCTGATCACGGGGCAGAACCCCGCTTCCTCCATTGACTGTGCCCGGAAGGTTCTGAACGCCCTGGCCCTGAGCGTTCAGCGCGGGAGCTAGTCGCCCTCTTCTTCCTCGCCAATCATGGTCTGGCAGTAATTCTCGATGCCGACGCGGGTAATGAGATCGAGCTGGGTCTCCAGGAAGTCGATGTGCTCTTCCTCCGACTCGAGAATGTTTTCAAACAGCTCGCGGGAGACGTAATCCTTCAGTGTCTCGCAGTCCGCGATCGCGGCTTTGAGATCGACGCGGGCCGCCATCTCGAGCTTGAGGTCGCACTCGAGGGCTTCCTTCACGTTCTCACCAATGAGCAGCTTGCCGAGGTCCTGCAGATTCGGCAGTCCATCCAGGAACAGGATGCGCTTGATCAGCCCATCGGCGTGTTTCATCTCATCAATGGACTCGTGATACTCCGTGTCCTCCAGCCGCTTCAGACCCCAGTGGCCGAACATCCGGGAGTGCAGGAAATACTGGTTGATAGCCGTCAGCTCGTTCTTCAGCACCACGTTCAAGTGCTGCAGGATCTTCGGGTCGCCCTTCATTGCCTCAACTCCACGTCACGAGATCAGCCCGCGATGTTGACGGAGCGGCGCGAAAGGCGCAACGGAAGTTATCAGGCGGGTTGGGCAACCAACTGCGGTGCGCCATCGCGGCGGCACTTGTTCAGGTACTCATCGACTACCGTCTGGGCGGTCTCTTCGCAGCGGCCACAGCAGCTGCCCACCGGAAGCTCGTTCTGCACGTCAAACAGCGAGCACGCACCCCGATCGACACACTTGCGGATGTCTTTATCAGTCACGGCATGGCATACGCAGACGTACATCAAAGCCCCTCTTTCCTATGTGACGCCTATGTTAATTGGGAATGAGAATGATTGTCAATTACCAAAGTCACACTCCATATTCAGCACAGAATACCTGCATAATCATGTACTTACGCTGACACAAGCCCGATAGATCGAGGCCACGGAACAGCTTTTGGTGCCCGGCGGGAAGGTCCTCGCGAATGCGAGCTGCTCGCGTTCCGGGTCCCCGCCGCAGAGTCGGGCGATGAGCCTCGAGCCCTCCGTCGGTGTGAGGGACCGGGTGTGCAGGGTTGCGAAACAGCGGCCCGGACGCATGAGTGCCGGGTCGATGTCGTGCACATTGGGCAAATTGGTCGTGAACAGGATTTTGCGGCCCTGTGCGCGCACCACTCCGTCGGCAATGGCGAGGAAGCGGTGCAAGTCCAGGTTGCCGGAGGAACGCGAGGTCAGCAGATGATCCGCATCCTCCACCACGAAGGCGTCGTGCGAACCGGTAATGAAGCTGGCGAAGATGTTGTCGCTCTCGAACGCGCGGGTGTCACCGGTGTACATCACTTCTGCGCTCTCTCCCTTGCGCCGTGACATCTCACCCAGGATTGTGCGGACCAGCCGGGTCTTCCCGCTGCCCGGCGACCCCAGCAGGATCAATACAGTCTCCTGCCCATCCAGGTAGCGGGTGATGAAGTCCATCACCGGCTCGCCGAGATCCGGATAGGCCTCATCGTGCAGCACCTCGCATGCGATCTCCTCGAAGGAGGTACTGGAGATGCCATCGCGGCCGGTGGCGAAGTGCCAATCCAATATAAACATTTGGTCGAGGATCCGGCGCTCGCCAACCACGTGGAAGAGCTGTGCACCGATTTCCTCGGCCCGCGCCGGAGTGGCCGCCCAGATGCTGAAGCAGCATGAGCAGTATTCGGACTTCACCTTGCCGTCGGCATGCACAAACACGCCGGGCCCCTCGAGCAGCAGCGTGCCTTCCTCCAACCGTTGGGCAATCAGGCCCGATTTCAGGGCGAGATCGTCAAACAGCCGTTCCAGCTTGCCGCGCGCGGCGCAACGCAGCGTGCGGTGGATCGGATGGTTTGTAGTGGCGACCTCGAGGGCCTGCAGCGCCCGCGAGTTGACCACCGTGTCAACCAGTGAGTAGCTTTCCTGCTGGAAAGTTATATTCAGTTTGTGAAGAGTCATGACCCAAAGAATTCCAATCAATGTTGAGAGCAGGCGACAGCCAACCCTCCCATCAATGGCCGGGTCAGTCTGTCAGATGCAACCAAAGGCAGGCGACCCGCGGCGGGGGCGCTGCCAATAAGCGTTGTGTGAGGCTTGTTTGCATGGGGTCGCGCATGTTACGCGCGATGTTGGTATTGTCAAGGTCCCGCAACGGGGCGAAGTTGTCTTACAGGGCCATACGGCCCGCTCCTACAGCCGGATGGCCACGCAGTGAACCACGATCTATCAGGTAACACAGCGAGGGCGATTCATGGCACGCAAATACAGCAAGGCGGCTGGACGCAAGGTCGAACGCGCGATGGAGGAGATGAAGGAAGGCACGTTGCGCAGTGGCCGTTCCGGCAAGAAGGTGACGAACCGCAAACAGGCCATCGCAATCGGGTTGTCCGAGGCCCGCGCAGAAGGCAAAAAGGTGCCACGCAAGAAGGCCGCCAAGAAGAAAGCCAAACGCGCCAAGCGCAAGTCGAGTTAGCCCCGCGCTCGGCACCGCGCCGCCCCGGATTGCGGCACCGCGACGACTCAGCGTGTTCCGCAGTATTCTGTGGCCCCGCCCTCAGGCGCCTGCTCTAGAACTACTAATGAAATATCACTGGGGCCGCCGGCCGCTGGCTTCGTTGGCCGTGACAACGCTTTTGACGGTGACCGGGATACGAGCAGCGCATTCGGCCGATCCCTCGCAGTCCACGGCCCCGCAGGGGTTCGCGGCGGTGAGGGGTGATCGCGCCAGTGGGTACTTTTCACAAACACGTTCCGAGGTAGTCGCGCGCAATGGCGTGGTGGCTGCGAGTCAGCCGCTGGCAGCTCAGGCGGGTCTTCAGATATTGAAGTCCGGCGGGAATGCGTTCGATGCCGCAGTGGCCACGGCCGCCGTGCTGAACCTGGTGGAACCGGAAAGCACCGGTATGGGTGGCGATGTTTTTGTGATCGCCTGGATCGCAAAGGAAAAAAAGCTCATTGCCCTGAATGGCAGCGGCCGGGCCGCGTCCGGCGCAACGCCGGCCCACATGGCAGAGCGAGGATTCAAGAAGGAAATGCCCGACCACGGAATCGACTCTGCCACCGTTCCCGGCGCTGTTGATGGCTGGGATGCGCTTCTGAAACGCGCGGGCACCATGACGTTCAAACAGGTTCTGGAACCTGCGGCCGTACTGGCCGAGCAGGGATTCGGCGTGAGCGAGCGGATTCGCAGAGACTGGGTCACCGGCGTTGATACGCTGAAGTCAGACCCTGAGTCCGCTAAAACCTATCTCGTAAATGGGAAAGCACCGGACGCCTACGCCGTCTTTCGCAACCCGGATCTCGCAAAGGCGTTTCGGGTTCTGGAGGCGCAGGGCCGGGACGCGTTCTACAAGGGCGAAATCGCACAGGCCATTGTGGCCCGGTCGAAGGCGTTGGGTGGGACGTTCACCCAGGAGGACCTCGCCTCCACTCACGCGACGTGGGAAACACCCATCACGACCAACTACCACGGTTATGACATCTACGAGATGCCGCCCAACACTCAAGGGCTTGCGGTGCTCGAGATGATGAATATCCTGGAGGTGTGTGCGCCCAAGTTGGGAGTGAGCCTGGCGGCGCTGGGGCCCCGATCACCGCAGTACTGGCACATCCTTCTCGAAGCCAAGAAGCTGGCGTTCACCGACTTGTATGAATACGACGGGGACCCGGGATTCACGCAGGTGCCGGTGGATAGACTGATTTCCAAGGCTCACGCGGCGCAGTTGTGCCCGCGAATCGATCTGAAAAAGGCAGGCCCGCTGGAGCGCAAAGGTGATCCGGTGGGTGGAACGGTGTATCTGGCGGCGGCCGACCGTTGGGGGAACATGGTGTCGTTCATTTACAGCATTTACGACACGTTTGGGTCGGGGATTACGCTGCCTGGATATGGGTTCCTGCTGAACAATCGCGCGAATCTGTTTTCGCTGGAGCCGAAGAGTCCCAATGTACTCGCCCCTCACAAGAGGCCGTTCCACACGATTATCCCGGGATTTCTCATGAAGGACGGCCAGCCCGTGATGGCATTCGGATTGATGGGCGGTGCCATGCAGGCCCAGGGACATGCCCAGGTGTTGGTGGACATGATTGACCTGGGGGCCAACCCGCAGGCGGCCACGGACGCGGCGCGATTCCGGCATTCGCAGGAGACCAACACGGTGTACCTGGAGTCCAACTTGTATGAGCTGGTCGGGGCACAGTTGAAGTCGCTGGGCCACCAGGTTGAGTCGGACCATGGCGAAGGCATGGGCGGCTACCAGGCGATCTGGTACCAGGGCCCACCGGTCAACGGCCCGGCGCCAGGCGCAGGAGAGCAGCCCGTCCCCGGCGTGTACCGGGCAGCGTCAGATCACCGCAAGGACGGCGAAGCAGTAGGCTGGTAACCCGTGGCGATTCCAACCCGCGGCGGGCGGCAACCCACCTCGGCGGAAACTGCGCAGCGTTACGCAATCTCCTTCTGCATCGCCACCACACTCAACCACCCACCGTGCATCTTCCCAACCTCGCGGAAGGTGCCCACGCTCTTGAACCCCAGCTTCTCGTGCAGCCGAAGCGACGCGGCAGCGGCTGAATCAATGTGCGCAATCATCATGTGCACATCCATCGCCGCGGCGCGCGGAAACAACACCTCGATCAACTGACGGCCAAACCCCTTCCCCCGGCAATCGGCGCGCACATGCACCGAATGCTCCACCGTGTGCCGGTAACCCCAGCGCGACCGCCACTCACCGAAGGTGGAAAAACCCATCACTTCGCCATTCAACTCCCCAACCAACACAGGGAAATCCTTGGCGCGGCGGCCTTCGAACCAGGCCTGCCGCTCCGGCAGCGTTGACGGGCGCTCGTCGTAAATTGCGGTCGTGCTGGACACAACGTCGTTGTAGATGGCGAGAATCGCCGGAAGGTCGGCGCTCGTAGCATCGCGAATACGCATCAGGGCTCCAGGTTGCGCGGGTCGGTACTCGTCTCTTATAGTAGTACAATGTCCACTATAGTCAACGACTCCGAAGACCCCACGCAATCCCTGGCAGCCCGCATCGCGCTGGAACGCGAGGCGCGCGGTTGGTCGCTCGCGGACCTGGCCGAGCGCTCCGGTGTGTCGAAAGCAATGATCAGCAAGATCGAGCGGGGAGAAGCGAGCCCGACGGCCGCCCTCCTCGGTCGTCTTTCAGGCGCGTTCGGTTTGACGATGTCCACGCTCCTGGCCCGCGCCGAACGCGGTGGCGGTCGGCTTGCACGCGCCGTGGATCAACCGCGTTGGCAAGATCCCGCGACGGGATACATCCGCCAACAGGTATCGCCGCAGTCTGACCTTCCCCTCGATCTCGTCCGTGTTGAGCTGCCGGCGGGCGCTTCGGCGACTTTTCCGGCGTCGTCATACACGTTCAATCACCATTGGATCTGGGTGCTGAAGGGAAAGCTCAACTTTCGTGAAGGAGACACGCTGCACGCAATGGAACCAGGCGATTGCCTGCTTTTAGGCTCCCCTACCGAATGCACGTATGAGACTCGCGGCCGCGAGCCTTGCACCTATCTCGTAGTGGTGATGCGTCAATAGGCCACTAGACCTCAGTGACTCGCATGTCCCCGATTGTCATGCAGATGCGTTAAATTCGCGGCTGCTCGCTGGCAAACTCAAAGGTGTACGGTGGCGAAAATTCCTCCGGGCGTAGGGCCGCGCTTTCCTCAGGTAGTGGTGCTCTTCGGCGCGACCGGTGACTTGGCGCATCGCAAGCTGCTGCCGGGCCTGTTTTACCTGGCGCATGCGGGTTTCATCCCCAACTGCCGCATCGTCGGCGTGTCACTGGATGACATGAATGCCGACGGTTTTCGGGCCGCAGCGCGCAAGGCGCTCGATGAGTTTTCCACCCGGAAGGTCGTCGATTCCGAGTGGGAGGCGTGGGCCGGAACGTTGGACTATGTACCGATCTCCGCGGGACCGCAGGCTTTGAAAGCGGCGGTGCAAAAAGCCGAAGCCTCGATGGAAGGTGAGACCCGGCGGTTGCACTACCTCAGTGTTCCGCCCGCCGCCGCCTTGAGCGCGGTGCGGATGATTGCGGAAGCCGACCTGGTGAGTCGCTCGCGCATCATCATGGAAAAGCCGTTCGGCACCGACCTGTCCAGTGCCGTCGCATTGAATGCGAAATTACATGAAGTATTTGCCGAAGAGCAGATCTTCCGCATCGATCACTTCCTCGGCAAAGAGCCGGCGCAGAACATCCTCGCCTTCCGCTTTGCCAACGGACTGTTTGAGCCGATCTGGAATCGCAACTTCATTGATCACGTGCAGATCGATGTGCCGGAGACCCTGAGCCTGGGCACTCGCGCCAGCTTCTATGAAGCCACCGGCGCGTTTAAGGACATGGTGGTCACCCACCTTTTTCAGATCCTCGCGTTCGTGGCGATGGAGCCGCCCACGGCCCTGGAGCCGGGACCGATCAGTGAGGAGAAGAACAAGGTCTTCCGCAGCATGGAGCTGATCCAACCGGGCGATGTGGTGCGTGGCCAATATACGGGCTACCGACAGGAGCCGGGAGTGAACCCGGAGTCGGAGACCGAGACGTTCATTGCGCTCAAGTGTTCGATCGACAACTGGCGCTGGGCCGGCGTGCCGTTCTTCCTGCGCACCGGCAAGAGGTTGGCCGAGGGACAGCGAATCATTTCAATTGCGTTCCGCGAGCCACCGAAGAGCATGTTTCCTGCGAACTCGGGAGTCGGCTCCCAGGGACCGGATCACCTGACATTCGACCTGGCGGATGCCTCGAAGATGTCGCTGTCGTTCTACGGCAAGCGGCCAGGGCCGGGAATGCGGCTCGACAAATTGAGTTTGCAGTTCGCCATGCACGACACCGGTTTCATCGGCGATGTGTTGGAAGCGTATGAGCGGCTGATCCTCGATGCCATGAAAGGCGATCACACGCTGTTCAACACGGCGGAAGGCATCGAGCGGTTGTGGGAAGTATCGACGCCATTGTTGGAGGCCCCACCGCCGGTGCGTCTGTACGCACCCGGGTCATGGGGCCCCAACGCCATTCACCAACTCGTCGCTCCCCGGGCCTGGCGCCTTCCCTTCGAGCGCGTCTGGCGTGATCCCAACAAATTAGGCAGCTAGGCTGCAGCGCCGCCTCGGTCCGCGGGCCGGCGCGCCACCAGCCAACCGGGCCGGCGGCGCCTGTGTGCTACCAGCTAATGCCGGCGACCGGGTGCGGCACATACGGCGCTTCGAGCGCCGTAATCTCTTTCTCCGTCAACTCGACATCCAACGCGGCAACCGCGTCCGTCAGGTGCGCGGGCTTGGTAGCACCCACGATGGGCGCGGTGATGGTCGGCTTGCTCAACAACCAGGCGATGGCAACCTGGGCCCTGGGCAGACCCCGGGCTGAGGCAATGCGTCCCACCTCGTCAATGATCTGCCGATCGCCCTCACCTATCGTCTTGTAGACGTGAGCACCGAACTTGTCCTTCTGCTCACGGTTGGTCGCCACGGCATCATTGGGCCGGGCCAGCCGCCCACGCGCCAGCGGGCTCCACGGAATCACTCCGATGCCTTCAGCCTTGCACAGCGGCAACATCTCGCGCTCTTCCTCGCGATAAATCAGGTTCACGAAGTTCTGCATGGACACAAACTTCGCCCAACCGTTGCGCCTGGAGACCTCCAGCGCCTGGGCAAACTGCCAGGCAAACATCGAAGAGGCGCCGATGTAGCGCACCTTCCCCGCCCGCACCACATCGTTCAACGCATCGAGTGTCTCCTCGATGGGGGTGAACTCATCCCACCGATGGATCTGGTACAGATCGACATAGTCGGTACCGAGCCGCCGCAGGCTCGCATCCAGCTCCTGGAACACAGCCTTGCGTGACAGACCCGAGCCGTTCGGGCCCTCACGCATCTTGGAGTACAACTTGGTGGCCAACACGATCTCATCGCGCCTGGCGTACTCTTTCAGTGCGCGACCCGTGATGACTTCGCTGGCGCCCAGCGAATAGACATTGGCGGTGTCGAAGAAATTGATTCCCGCCTCAATGGCCTGTTTAAAGAACGGCAGGCTGTCCCGCTCATTCAGCGACCAGGACTGGTTCGGGATATCCGGGTCGCCATAACTCATGCAACCCAGGCAGATGCGCGAGACATCCAGGCCGGTACGGCCAAGCTTTACGTATTTCATACCGCTATAGTAGCGGGAAGTCAGGAGCGGCCGAATCTCTCGGCGGAGCGAGCCCGGGCTCTGGCGGCCTCGACTTCACGATCCCGCGGCTGGGCAGTTGTTACAAGGGAGGCGATGAGATTACCGGCGCTGGCGGAAATTTCTGCCACGGCACGTTCAAACGCCGCCTGGTTGATTTTGGACGGCGCGTTGAAGCCGCTCAGCTTGCGGACAAACTGGACCGCGGCATCGTGGATCTCCGCTTGCGTGGCGGGCGGCGCGAAATTGAACAGGGTTTTGATATTCCGGCACATGGCCGCCGAGGTTATACCAAGGCGCGGGTAACGACGAACCGCATGGCCTCACGGAGTCTTTCAGCGCTGTCACCCTCCATTTCGGTGACCGCAACGGCCGTCTGACCATCCCGAAGCTGGGTAAACAGGTGGCGCGCGACACGAACAGCCTCGTCCGCGGTTGCGCCGAAACCGGTGCACTGCGGGTATCCGAGGATCTCAACGCGGAAAGCCACGCGTTCTCCCTTGCTGCACTGGCTCACGTGGTGAGGGGGCAGTCCGAGATTCAGGGCGTCTTCCAACTCCATCGCCGCGCAGCTCCTTACAGGGCTCAAAACCCTGTATCTAGTGCAAAAACCGGGCCCGGATCCCCAGCGGGGACAATAACCATCTGTGGCGACGCGCCAAACTATCGCAGGCCTACTGGCAGATGCGCCTGACCACCGTCCGTCGGCGTAGATGGCACAGATTCAGGTCGTGGCGGGGCCGGTTATGGGGCACCCGTGCCGACCCGATGACCAGTCGATTACAGGCCAGAAACCGTTCCAACGTTCGAAACCAACGCACGTGTCCCACCGTCACTCCATTCATCCCTTGAGACAGGTGCTCATGAATGTTTTGCGATCCGCGCCGGACAGCCCCTTGGTCTTCGCATCCGCATTGCACTGTTTCATCTTCTGCTGCTGCGGAGTCAACTTCGACGCCGTTGCCGCCGGCTGATTCGACAGGCAGGTCTTCATGAAGGACTTGCGGGCATCGCCGCTCAGGGTCTGTTCCTTCGCCTGGGCGTTGCAGGTTTTCATCTTGTCCTGCTGCGCATTCTGGGCGTCGACCGACATCGACAGCAACAGCACGCCAGCCGCCGCGAGCATTGTTATAGCTTTCATCGCGAACCCCCATTGTTGTAGGGGGCTAGTCTATGTCAGGGCGCGAAGGCAGTCACACTCTTGAAGCCGCTGGCGGAGACGCGAACGCTTTGGCCCGAGCTCACCAGCCAGCCCTGCGGATGACCCACTTCCGCGGTCGAACCTGCATCGACCACCAGCGCGAAATCACGGGAGCTCTTCAGGTTCGAGTCGCGAAACTCCACCATGAGGGTGAGCTGCTGCGAGGCGACGTTGCGGAAGCTGGCAACCATGCCCTGCCCCATCCAGGCTGGACGGAATGACACCCTGACCGGAAGCTCAGGTTGAGTGGCATCCGCGAGCGCGGAATCCCGGGTTGCCAGGGCAGCGTCCTTTTCCTGAATAGCCACCTCGGCCCGGGTGAGCTGCTCGCGCAGATCCAGGATCTTGCGCTCCTGAACGGCGAGATCGACCCGGATACGCGCCCGCTCGTCCACGAGCTGCTGGGCATAGAAACCCAACCACCCTGCGGCCGCCAGGGCCAGCAGCAGCAGCACAATCAGTCCTATGGGCTTCCGGGTCCCCGCCGTTCCCAGCGGTTGCGAAGCCTGTGCAGGCTGCGATGCCTGTGCAGGCTGCGAAGCCTCGGTGATGTCGTCCATGGGCCTATGATGCCGTTCAGGTAGCAGGGTCGTCCAAGAGAAATGCTAAAGCCGAGACGCACGGCTGATTCACCTTGAGCGCCAGCAGCTCGTCCGCCCGGGTCCGTCCGAGATTGACGGCGGCGATCGGTTTGCACGCTTTCGAGGCAATCTGTGCGAACCGGTAGCCGGAGTAGACCATCAGCGACGACCCGACCACGAGCAAGGCATCCGCTCGCTCGATAGCCTCCATTGCCGCCGTAACCCGCTCCCGCGGCACGCTTTCTCCAAAGAACACGACGTCCGGCTTGAGGATGCCGCCACAATTGAGGCAGGCAGGAATCAGAAAGGTGGAAAAGTCCAAGCCGTCGAGATCGGCGTCCCCATCGGGAGCCACGTGCGCGTCCAAGCGCTCCCACGAGGGATTGAGATCCAACAGTCGCCGCTGCATGTCCTCGCGATCGGTTCTCTCCTCGCACCCCATGCAGCGAACGCGATCCATGCGGCCGTGCAGGTCCACTACCTCAGTACTGCCGGCAGATTGATGTAGGCCGTCGACGTTCTGAGTAACCAACACCTCAGTACGACCCATTTGCTCCAGGCGCACGAGGGCACGATGCGCACCATTCGGTAACGCGCGGCCGAAACGTCGCCATCCGACGAGGCTGCGAGCCCAGTAGCGACGTCGAGTATGAAGATCCGACATGAAGGCTTGGAACATCACCGGTTGGGCGCGTTTCCAGTCGCCGTTTGAGTCGCGATAGTCGGGAATCCCGGAGTCAGTGCTGCAGCCGGCGCCAGTCAGCACAAATAGCTTGGGATGAGCCTCAATGAACTCGCGAAGCGCTTGCATATCCCACTATATGGGGCAGCCCGGGCGAACTAGAAGGGATAGTTGATACCCGTGAAGACAGCGGTTCCGTCGCTGCCGTACCCGATGTCCACGTATCCGACCACCGACGGCCGAGCGATGCCACGGAATCCGACGCCTCCGACTTTGTGCAGCGCCTTGATCGGAAACTGTGTGCCGTCGTGAAAAACATCGCCTACGTCCACGAACGGCGCGACCTCGATTTCCACGTGGGAGATCGCATCGAACGTAAAGGCCGTGCGGCGCAACTCCATGCTCGCCGAGAATGAATTTCGATCGTAGAACCGCCCGTCACCGAAGCCGCGCAGCGGCTGTTCGCCACCGATGTCGGTCTGTCCACCGCCGAGGCTGCTGTACGCCCAGAACGGTAAGCGATGTGCGCTCGGCAGGTAGTGCATCGACACATGGCTCGCCAGCACGGTCTCGTCGTTGATCGGCCAGAAGGTCCGGCCGTCGATGCCGGCTTCGCTATACAGCGAGTCGTTGAATAACCCCTTCCGGCTCGCCACACCACCGTAGGCAACCCACTTCATGCCCGAGCGGGGTGCCGTGAAACTGTCGCGCGAGTCATAAATGATCGACAGGCGATTCAACTGCTCGTAGTTGGTTCCGAGGCCCAGGACACCGGGATAGCGCTGCTCGATCGAGGCCACTTTATCCAACGTCCCGCGCATTACGTCCACGGACCGCAGCCGTGCCGTATATAACAACTGCCACTTGCGGTTGAAGTTGTAACCCAACTGCGCCTGCAGGACTTCCTGCTGACTGGTGTAGTTGGTTTCATTTTCCTGGGGCGTGCCGTTACCGAAACCGAAGAAGCGGGGCGCGCCGTCCCTGTCGTAAACCACGCTGCCTGTAAACGACCAGGTTTGCTCGCGCAGCCGACCCAGCGTGTATTCAGCGTTGAACTCGCGCTCCACCTTTTGTTTCAGTCCCGCAATGACGGACCACTGGTTGTCTTCGGACGGGTAGTCGTAAAGGCGGAAATGGAAGCCGGCCCCGAAATTAGGGTTGTACAGGAGATCCGGGGCGATGATGCGCCGGATGCGGTGCTCATCGTCCGTAATCAGCCACACCGGCAACACGCCGAGCGTCGTACCGCTGTCGGGATCCTGGCCGATTTCAGGCACCGGTATGAACGGCAGTGCGTTGTACCAATGCCGTTGGGAGAAATCAGGGCTCGGTGCAGCCGCCCGCACGCCGCTGGCGTCAGGCGTAGGCACGTCCGCAGGACCGCCCGGAGTATCCGCCCAGGACGGCAACGCGAGCAGCAAAGCGGCAGCCGCGCCGCAGATGAGTTTCAGGCAGCTCGTGCGAAGCACTTCAATAGCCGGGTCATATCGGCAGAGCTCACCGCACCCATGGTGGAGATCCGGAACAACATTTTGGACAAATCACCCTGCCCCGCATAGATCACGAACCCCTGTGCCTTAAGCTCATCGTGCAGTTTTGAATACGATGTGCCGGCCGGCAAGTGATACGAACGCAACACCACCGATGACTGTTCCGCCGGAATCACCGGATTTATGCCCAGATCAGCGAGACCTGCGCGCACCTGCTCAGCCAGCGCTGCATACCGTTTAAACCGGGCGACGCGCCCCCCCTCGTCAGCAAACTCACGTAACGCTTCAACCAAAGCGTAGTAAGCATGCACTGCCGGCGTGAACGGCGTATTGCGTTGGTCCTGCATGCGGGCCAGCCGGCCCAGATCGAGGTAGTACGTGCGACTTGCCGCCTTTGCCAGGGCTGTACGTCGTACGATGACAAACGAGGCTCCAGGAACCCCATGGAGGCACTTGTTGGCGGTAGCAGCCACTGCGTGCACAGACTCGTCGTTGAAGTCGATGGCCTCGGCTCCGAAGCTGCTGACACCATCGACGAGCAGGCCCCAACCTCGTTCGCGGCACAGCTTCATCACCGGCTGCAAATCATTCAGCCGACCCGTGGTGGTCTCGTGATGCACCACGGCAACGTGAGTGAAGTCCCCCCTCACCGCTGACAGGTCGAGCGGCTCCATCCACGACCCGATCACCCGCTCATGTGCAATCCCATACTGCGCACACATCTGCGCAATCCGGTCTCCATACACCCCATTTTCAAGGTTCAGCAGGCGGCCATTCGCCGGCACCATGGCGGCGGTCATGCTTTCCACCGCTGCCGTCCCCGAACCCGTCATCAGCACGGCCGTCCACACCTCGGGATCGAGGTCATACGTCGCCAGCAGGCGCTCGCGGATCTCATCCTGCAAGGCGAAGAATTCGCTCTCGCGGTGACACAGATCGGGTTGCAGGAGGCTGCGCCGGACACGCTCGGACAGCGTGACCGGACCAGGGTTGAGCAAAAGCATCAGGTAACTCCGACCGGGGGGCTTGCAGCCTGCGAGGGCCCGAAGTGTTGCATTAGCCGTGTCCTGACGTCGATAGGAGTTACTGATGGGCGGGGCAGACCTTCGGGCGAGCCGGGGCGAGTGAACAACCTGGCGAACTTCGGACCGTCAGCCGGAGGCTCGCTGAGCCATGTGCCAATCCGGGACACATCGTCGGTCTCCAGGGAAGAAGCGTAACCACAGGCAGCGGCAATCTCGGCAAATGAAACGCCAGGCGAAACAGTCGCCTGTCCGCCCGTCGAGTCGTGTACGCCGTTGTCCAGCAAGAGATGAACGAGGTTACGAGGTCCATAGGCGCCCAAAGTTGCGAAAGCACCCATTCGCATGAGCGCCGCTCCATCGCCGTCCAACGCAACGACCCGCAGGTCCGGTCGCGCTAGCGCGAGTCCGAGCGCCATGGGAGAGACGCAACCCATGGAACCCACCATGTACAGATGGTTCGGTCTATCTTCGACGGCATAGAGCTCACGTCCACAGAAGCCGGTAGTGGCGAGTACCGCCGTGGAGCTCACCGGAGTCCGGGCGATAACTTCCCTCAACGCGTCCTGACGAGATGCTCGCGCTTCAGGAGCAAGCGTCAGCGGCAACAAAGTCGCAGCCCTTCGCGAGCACCCCAAAGGCCCTGCACCTGCCTTCAACGCAAAGGGAGCAACCGTGCCCTTCTGCATCACCAACGCATACGGCCGGCCTGTGGAATCCATGTGGGCGACAGCGCGATCCAACGCGGGCCCGATATCGGAGGTTTCCGAAGGAAACAGCTCCCACGGAATCTCCATCGTTTCGAGCATCTTGGGCGTAATCGGCCCCATGAGCGCATGTTGCGGCTCATCGTGCACACCCGGTTGCGCTCGCCAGGTGACGATCAGCAGTTGCGGCAGACGGAATGTCCAGGTCAACGAAGTCAACGGGCTGACCGCATTACCCAAACCGGAGTTCTGCATCATCGACACGCCGCGGCGGCCACCCAACGTGACTCCCGCAATCAGCGCAACCGCATCGCCCTCATTCGCCATCGACACGTACTGCAGGGAAGGATCCTGCAGCACGTAGTTGATGAAAGGTGTGAGAAAGGAACACGGAACACCGGCCCACCAATCAAAGCCCCGCTCACGGGCCGCCTCGACGAATTGTCGCGCCTCGATCATGCGCCGCCTTTCAGGAAGGGCGTCTGGGCGTGGGCAAAGTCGACTGCCTGGCGGAAATCCTCCAGGTCATTGACGCCGCGCCAGTGTCCATGAACATACAACACCTCGATGTTCACACCAGCGGCAATGAGCGCATTCATCAACGCCGGCATGTCCAGGGTGTCGAAATCCGGCCGCTGGCGCAGCTCGGCCATCACTTCCTTGAGCTGCGCGACTCCGGCGCGGCTCACCTTCAACATGCCGATCCAACGGCCGCTGACCGGCTCCTGCGAATCGGTCGCCGGCTGCTTGCCGCTGGTGACCCGCTTCAACAGCACCGGGGTCCCGAACAATCCACGGTCATCCTGGCGTGAGCAGTACGCAAAATCACGCACCGTCAGGTTGCTCGAGGCGGCGGGCGAAGAATCCACGACGACTGAAAAGTCGGCCTTGCTCTCCGCGAGCCCCCGCAGCACGTAGCTGCGGAAAATGAGGTCCCCGTAGGAAATGACGGTATCCGATTCGAGCGTGTCGACCGCGCAGGCCAGCGAAGCCAGCTCACTGGTCTCGGCGTAGCGCTCATTGACGACCAGCTTGATGCCGGCGGTGTCGATCGCATCCACACGGTAGCCACCCACCACGGTGATGTCGTTGATGTGCTCTTTCTTGAAGCCATCAACGAGCCAACGCAGCAGCGGCTTCCCGGCGATCGGCAACATGACTTTCGGTTTGTCGGCGGTCATGGACTCGAGGCCACGACCGCGGCTGGCTGCCAATACGATCGCGCTGCGCGAAGCTTCCGCCGTCAGGTACAACCGCTCAGCCGCCTCGTACTCATCGGCGTTCTGCAGCCGGAATATCTCGTTGACGGTCGCAACCTGGTCTTCCACGTTGACCAGCGTCTCGCTGACGTGGATTTCCTTGGCAACGCTCTGCATCGCGGCAGTCGCCGCGCGCATGAGGTGATTGGCCCAGATGACCAGGCTGATGCCAGCCTTGCGAAAGACGTCGGTGGGCGTGCTGTAGTACTTGGTCGGCACGATCACCAGCGGACCGCGCCCTGCCCACTCGCGAGCAAACGTCACGATCTCATCCGGCTTTGACAGCTTGCTGTGGATCAGGATCGCATCCGCCCCCGCCCGCCGGTAAGCCTCGGCGCGACGCAGTGCTTCATCCATACCCCAACCGGCAATCAACGCCTCCACGCGCGCAACAATGGAGAAATTCGGGTCCTGCTGCGTGTCCTTGCCGGCGGCAATCTTGCCGGCAAACTCGGCCGAGTCCGCCAGGGGCTGGCGCTCGCCGTTCAGGAAGCTGTTGGTCTTGGGAAACTGCTTGTCCTCGATACAGACACCGGCAATGCCACGCTGTTCGAGCTTGCGGACCAGGCGGCGCATGTTGTTGAAGTTGCCGTAGCCGGTATCGCCATCCAGCAGGATGGGCAGATCACTGGCGTCGGCCATGAACTCCAGCATGTCCACAACCTGGGTCCAACTGGCCTCGTTGTTGTCGCGCACACCGTACTGGGCCGAGATCGTGAGCCCCGAGCCCCAGATGCCTTTGAAACCGGCTTCACGCACGATGCGGGCGGAGATGCCGTTGTGCGCCTCCATGATGAATTCGAGCTGCTCACTCAGCAGCATCTGCCGCAGCCGGGCGCTGCGGGACTGGGCCGTGCTCGAGAGCGCGGCCGGGCGGGGTTCCATTTGAGCGTTCATGAGTTCGATCCTGGCAACGGCGGAAGTTTGGGCAGCACAGCTTGCGCCGCGCGATTGACATCATTGGGAAAATCAATCTCGATCCACGCGAGTCCACTGACATCGGTCACGTCGATGATCTGGCTGCGCTCGAGCAACATGTCGCGAATCGCCTCTTCGTGCGGCAGGTTGGAGCGACCGCTGTTGACGTAGCCGGCCACCAGCGTGGCCAGGCGGCGGGCGCCTGCGGGGTCGAAGCGAAAGAAACCCACGGACTCACCGATGGTGTCGTATTTCAGATCCGGCGCGAGCTGCTTGCGGAACTCGACCGGGACGCCATCGCTGACACACACCTTCACGGGCTCCTCGCCGGGCTCGAAGTTGCGGTCGATGAGAATGCGATTGACCGGTTTTTCGCCGGCCACCAGGGCGGTCATGATGCCCTCGTGGTACAGCACGTCGGCATCCATCAACAGGACATCACCGCCGCGCGTCAGCGCATCGGCGACCGTGTGCACGGTGAGAACACTTCCCAGCTCATAGCCAGGGTTCAACACAATCTCGGGTCGGGGCAGCCAGTTCAGGCGATCGAGCTCGGCCGCCACCAGGTCGTGCCGGAAGCCCAGGGCCAGGACGATATCCTCCACACCCGCATTGCGCAGGATACGCAGATGCCGTTCGAGCAGGCTCGTTCCTGCAAAAGACAACAGGCACTTGGGCGTATGTTGGTCCTCAGCCTGCTGTAAGCGCATGCCGCGACCGGCGGCCAGAATAATAGCTCGCATCACATTCCTTCAGTTCAAACCGCAAGGCGGCGACGCCAGCCTCGCTCCGACAGGTGCAGATATAACAGACCGGGCACCCCGAGAATCACCTCGCGAGCGCGCTTCGCGAGCGACAACGCGAGAGCCGTTTCCGGGCGCATGCCCACGAGCGGTGCCAGCAGGAGGAATCCTCCCTCCTGGATGCCCAGGGAACCCGGAATTGCGAACCCGGCGGCGCGGATGGCCTGACCGAGGCTTTCCAACATCAGCGCATCGCCCCAGCTCACCGGGAACTGCAGCAACTGAAGGATCACATAGACCTCGACCGTCCCGATCACCCAACCGGCGAGGCTCAGAAAAAAGCTCGCGGCCGCCCTGCCCCGGCGCCCATAGGCAGCCTGCACGGCGTGATCGATGGCATCGGCCTGGCTGATCAGCTTCGCCAGGTCGCGCTGGCCCGCAAAGCGCCGCAGCATGCGGACCAACTTGCCAAACAACCCGTTGCGCTGCGCAAGGTAAAAACCAGTCAGGCAGAACATCACCACGCTGCCCGCCACCAGCAGGGGTGTGCGGATTGCATGCTCCGGAGCCTGGTTGGTGGCATGCGCTCCGAGCATGGCCACACCCATCAGCGCGAAGACCATCTGGGCCAGCGCCTGAAGCGTCGTGCTCACGGTGACACCCGCGGCAGCGTCCTTCATCGACATGCCGCGTTGCGCGAAGTAACGCGACATGACCACCGGGCCGCCGATCGGACCGGCGGGCAGGAAGCTGTTGGCGGACTCCCCGACCCAACGGGCCAGGATCGCATCCCGCAGCGTGCTTCTGACCTTGGTCTCGTCAAACATGACACGGATCGAAGCGGCATCGAGCGCCAGGGGTAGCAGGTGTATCAACGCGACGAGCGGCAGCCCCCAACCGGCCACGGCCAACGTCGAAAACACAGCCGTCAGACCCTGGGAGATCAGGACACCGGCGAACAGCAACACCCCCGCCGCGAGCAGCCAGATAGCCGCCCGGGTCATGGGGCGGTCGGTCGCTTGCGGCGACTGAATACCTGGCGCAGCCCGAAATAGGCGACCGCGTCCTTGCAGTTGGAGATCAACCGCCACAGCGGATGCATGCGCTGGTCGGTCACATACTCAAACGTCAGGGAGACGCGCTTCTCGTTCTCACCCAACGGGGTGATGCGATGACGAAGCTTGTCGCCGTCAAAGAAGACGAGGCCCCCGGGCGGGATCTGCACGGAGCCAGGCACAACCGTGGCACCAGGCTCGCGGGTGTGCAACTCGTAGTCCAGGCGGCACGAGGAGTGATCGAGCACGCCCAGGAGCACCGTGTAGCGCCGCCCGGCATAGTACGAAGTGTCGTAGTGCCACCCAATGTGATCACCCGGCTTCGTGTAGAAGTACAGGGCGTACGCATGTGGATCGTCGGGCGGCGACAACTGCAGCTTCTCGCCCGCAACCTTTTCCAACAGACCGGTGAGCGCCGGGGATCGATACAACTCGGCAACATACGGCGCGAGCTGATCGAGGGTGTGGCGGCTGACACTGCCGCCCTGCTTGTGGCCGGGCAGATAGTTGCGGTTGACCTGCGGCTCGACCGTATTCACGGCCTCAACCAGTTTGGCTGTGACCTCCGGCGCGAGGAAGTCAGGCAGATACAGAAACGAGCCCTGACGCACAAACTCCCGGCGCAGATGCTCGGCGTCGGACTTGCGCGGCGGTGCGGATCCGACAGTGCTCGCAGATACCGCCGCGGACGAGCTGTTCAGGCCACCTCCGAAGTCTGCGGCTCCCGAGGCTGCTGCAGACGGCGCACGCGCCAGTAGTCGAACGTGACCCAGATGGCAAACAAGGGCGCGCCGATGGCCGCCGCAATCAGGAAATTGGTGAGCCCGCTGCACAGGGTAACCAACGGCATCAGGTACAGGATGTCTTCGGTTTCAAACCCACCGAACCGGCCCTGTTGGGTGCCGGACTTGCCTGCCATGGACTCGATCCGCATCCGCAGATAGAAGATCAGGGCCACCGCGCTGCCGGACACCAGGCCCAGCAACACTGGAGGCAGTTGCAGCAAAGTTCCAACGTGCGTTCCTACACCGATCCCGATAGCCAGGAACAACAGGACGGTGACGAGAGCGTCACTTGCGAGGTCGTAGATGTGGCCGATGCGGCTGGTTTTGCCGCTAATACGGGCCAGCTCCCCATCCGTGTGGTCGAGGAAGTTGGACAGAACCATCAGCAACGCCCCGATGTTCGTCCAACCGTAGGTGCCCGGCAGAAAGGCCGCAGCAGCCGCCAGGCCCGCGGCCAGGCGAACCGTGGTGAGGTGATTGGGGGTTGCCCGGCTGTCCTTCAGAGGGGTGACCAACCGGCGTGCCAACCGTGCATCCCAGGGGCGTTGAGCCGCTGGAGCCGGAGCGGCCACATACGTTGAATCAGGCATCATCGAGTTATTTTACGCCCGTTTTCAGGGGCTTCCAAAGGAAATGCCTCTCCCAAAAGGCGGACTTCCGGACGGACCTTCAGCGAGCCAGGGACCCCTGCTCCTGCAGCCAGGTAATGGCATCGCGCAGTGCCTCAATCGGGGGGCGCCACGTATACCCCAGCTCCCCTCGGGCCTTGTCACTCGAGAAGAACATCCGCTTGCGGGACATCCTGACGCCTTCAACAGTGATACGCCCGGGTCGCCCGGTCAGCCGGGCGAAGGCTTCGGCCACATACGCGATGGGTAACACCAGGCCCGTTGGCAACTGGATCGTGGGCGGCTTGCGTCCAACGATTCCAGCGATCTCGACCAGGATCTCCCGCAACGTCAGATCCTGCCCGCCCAGTATGTAGCGCTCGCCGGGCCGACCTTTGTGGTATGCGAGCAGGTGGCCGGCGGCGACATCGTCAACGTGGACAACATTCAAACCCGTGTCGACATAAGCAGGCATCCGACCGGCGGCGGCATCCAGCACCATCTGGCCGGTGGGTGTCGGCTTGATGTCACCGGGTCCGATCGGGGTCGATGGATTCACAATGACCACGGGTAGACTCGAACGTGCCGCCTCCCGGGCCACCTGTTCGGCTAGAAACTTCGAGCGTTTGTAGTGGCCGATCATGTCGGCAATTCCGACGGGAGTGTCTTCGTTGCCGGGTGTGCCGTCTTTCGGGATGCCCACGCAGGCCACACTGCTCGTGTACACAACACGTCGCAATCCCGCCTGGCGGGATGCCTCCAGGATGCTGCGGGTTCCTTCGACGTTGGTTTGATACAGCTCCCGCGGATCGAACGCACCCAGCCGGTAGTCCGCCGCAACATGGAAAAGCGCATCGCAGCCGGCCAGCGCCTGGTCCAGCGAGGCGCGATCGCTGAGATTGCCCTCGACGACAGTCAGGGGAAGGTGTTGGACATTGCGTCGGTCCGAACCCTTGCGCGCCAGCGCCCTGACCTCCCATCCCTCACGGATGAGCGCCCGCGCAACAGCAGCACCGACAAACCCGGTCGCACCCGTCACCAACGCCTTCATGACTGCCGCGTATCGAATGCCGAAGGAGCGAGCGAACCCGTCCTGGCAATGGTGGCGAGCGAGCGGTTGGCAACCCGATATCGCTGTGCCAACCGGATCAAAGGGGCCAGCTCGTTGGGTGCGAGGGCCAATGCGCCAATGAGACGCCAGATCTGCAGATGTCCCTCGTTATCCGCCGCGGCAGTAACCGCACGCGGCAGAACATCTGCGGCGCTATCGACGATCACGCGTACGGCCAGGAACGGCATTCCATGTTGTTCGGCTATCTCCGCAACCGCCGCGCTCTCCATATCGACGGCGACGGCTCCGGTCGTGCGGAATAACTCCGCTTTGTCCTCAACCGACCCAACCGACCTGGCAGAGCTCACCAATCGTCCGCTGCGCGCCTCGATCCTGGCGCTCAGCCTGTTGCGCCACCCTGCTTCACAAGGGTGGACGCGACCATCGGGTCCCTGGACTTCGGTGGGCAAAAGGATCGCTCCCGGCTGAAGCGTTGGGTCGAGGCCACCCGCCAGCCCGAAGCTCGCGAGTGCTTTGGCTCCCGCGTCGATCAAAGCCCGGGCGCCGGTTGATGCGGCCGAGCTACCCATTCCCGTTGTCATGACCAACGCGTCGTCGGTTGGCCTCAGGTGACGCGCTTCAGAGGCCAGCGCACAAACGATCCCGACAACGTTCAGTGCCAATGAGCGGCTCCGGGCCGCACGAGGTTCCGATATGTCGAGAGAGCCCAGAGCGGGAAGTACGCGCAGTAGCCGTGATATTTCAGATAAAACACGCGGGGGAAACCGGGCGCCGTGAAGTGAGGATCCGACCAGAGGCCGTCGGCGCTCTGCGTGCGCAACAGATACTCAACGCCACATCGCGCCGCAACGGAATTAGCCTGTCCGGCAGCCATCAGCCCCAGCAGTGCCCAAGCGGTCTGGTGAGGGGTACTGGCGGTGCGTTCGCCCAGGTGAGTTTTGCCGGCGTAGGAGTCGTTGCTCTCGCCCCAGCCGCCATCGCTGTTCTGTCTGGAGTTCAGCCAGTCAACGGCGCGGCGGACTGCCTCGTCATCCGGGCCGATTCCGGCCACACCGAGGCCTGCCAACACGGACCACGTTCCGTAGATGTGGTTGGTGCCCCAGCGCCCGAACCAGGAGCCTTCCGCTGTCTGATCATGACGCAGGAAGGCGATTGCCCGTTGCAGGGGTTCCTGGTCCTGTGGCCGTCCAACAATAGCCATGGCTGCCACCACGCGCGCCGTGACATCCGCCGTCGGCGGATCCAACAAGGCGCCGTGATCGGCAAAGGGAATCTGGTTGAGATTGTAGTGGGTGTTGTCGACATCGAAGGCCGCAAACCCGCCGTCCGTGCTCTGCATGCCCGCCAGCCAATCCAACGCCCTGCCGATGCTGGCATTGTACTTGCCGCTCTCGTTGGCGCGCTGCATGGCCCAGACAATGGCCGCGGTGTCATCGAGATCCGGGTAGTGCCCGTTGGCAAACTGGAATGGCCAGCCGCCACTGGGCAGATTCGGCCGGTTGGCCTGCCAGTCGCCGGGCGCATCCAACAATTGCTTGCTTTCCAGCCAATCGAGCGCCGCCTGAGTGCCGATGGCCGCTGCCGGGCCGCCGGATTCCTCCACGGCCAGCGCGGCCAAAGCGGTGTCCCAAACAGGCGAGACACAAGGCTGGCAATACGCGGAGTTGCCGTCGATCACCAACAGCTTCTCGAGCGCACGCTTGGCCGTGACGCGTCGTGGGTCATCCTTCGGATAACCAAGCAACACCATCGCCTCCAGGGCGTTGACCATGGCGGGAAAGATTGCCCCCAGGCCATCTTCGCCATTCAGGCGCTCCAGGAACCAGTTCTCCGCGCGCTTGGTGGCGGCAGCACGCATGGCTCGCGGAATGAGGAAATCCGTCATCCGGAAGACACGATCGACGAGTAGAAAGGCAGACCTGAGGAGCCGCTGCTGGGTGCCGGAGCTCTCCCAGCCGGAGCTGAAGTAGCCATGCTCCTTGTCGGCCGGCGTGACGAACAACTCCGCGATGTTGACGTTGCGCGGATTGCGGGCCTTCGGCTTGTAGGTGCACAGGATGAACAGCGGCACCATCACCGTACGCGACCAGTAGGACACCTTGTCCAGATGAAACGGAAACCAGCGCGGCAGCAGCATGATCTCGACAGGAATGTACGGGACCGCGCGCCAGGGCACCTGACAGAACATGGCCAGAGCGATTCGCGTGAATACGTTGGCGTGCGCAGCGCCGCCCCGCTCGAGAATAGCCTTGCGGGCCCGGGCCATGTGCGGCGCATCGGGACTATCGCCGGCCAGCTTCAGAGCGTAGTAAGCCTTGACGGTGCAACTGAGGTTGAGCTCACCGCCGTAGTACAGCGGCCAGCCGCCGTGGTCAGCCTGGTGAGCGCGCAGATACACCGCGATCTTGGCCTCGAGCGCCGGCTCGATCTCGTCGAGGTAGTGCATCATCATGATGTACTCGGCGGGAATCGTGCAGTCGGCCTCGAGCTCAAATAGCCAGTAGCCGGCATCCGTCTGCCGGTTCAGCAGCTCTTCACGGGCGGAATCGATACTGCGATTGAGCGAGAGCTGCTCGTGGCGCTCGAGCCGCTGCGACAGCAGTTCCTGGCGATTGTTGCGTTTGTTGGCGGCTGTATCGATAGCGCGAATATTGCGACTCAAAGCGCAGATCTCCCTTCGGAGCGGCGAGCTCCACGATCAATTGGCACGGACCGCGTACCCAGTTGGAATTCAGGTTGGTACTCGGACCCGGGCCCGGCAGCCGCAGTGAGCAGAGCCGGCCTGGATGAGGGGCGCACAGTTCCGGCAGGCGCGAGCGGTACCCCCCGCGCGGCCAGCTCGAACAGACGCTTCAACATCCAGTTGTTACGGACCGAAATGTTGGTCGTTATGCGGGTCACCGCCACGGCGGAGCGCGGTACTTTGACCTGCTTGCCGGCCGTGAAGCCCGGTGTTTCGGCGATCTTGCGCAACGTCAGCACGGCGAGCCCGATGGCCCACAGGCAGAAACGGCGCAGCCCGGCCTCTTTGCCGGGGATCAGCAAGGTATAGGACAGAGCGTTGCGCAGATGCTGCTGGGCAATCCCCACCAGCTCCCGCATGGCCGCATCGAACCGGCTGTCCGCCTTCGAGAGGCTCCCCAGCTCGATGCCGTGGCGGCTGAAAACTTCCTGCGGCAGCCAGCAGGCACCGCGAGCGCGATCCTCCCAGACATCCTTCAGGATGTTGGTCATCTGCAGCCCCTGGGCGAACGAGACATCCAGCTCGTGCAGCTCGGCGCGGTGCCGGTTGATCTCAGGCGAATATCCGCAGAACAGCTCCGTGAGCATCTGGCCGACGACGCCCGCAACGTAGTAACAGTAGTCGTCCAGGTCGCTGAGGCGGGGTACGCCACGCAAGCTCGCCGTCTGTTGGAACTGGTGCATGCCACCGGCCATTACTTCCACACAACGTTGGATCGCGAGCCGCTGCTGGGCGTCGAGGCGGTTGGTTACCCGGACCACACGCTCCATGTTGGCTACCAGGTCGTGCTCCGCCGGCAACGTTTCCTTCGACAACTGCGGCACGAGGTCCTGCGCCAGCGCGGCAGCAGGCTCCTTTGCGTACAGTACTGCAACAAAGCGTTGTAGAAAATGGAGACTGGCCGTTGGAGAGAGCGCCGGCTCATCCTCAATGGTATCGGCGATCCGACACAACAGGTAAGCGTTGGTGACGGAAGTACGCAACGCCTCGGGAAGCTCCGGGATCGTCAGCGCAAAGGTGCGCGAGACGCCGGGCAGGATGTAGTCCTGATAGGCCTCATCAGAGATGCTGGATTCCATCTGTGCAGCGTCTTGCGACATCGTTCGAACGAGACCTTTGCGGCCCGAGACCAAACCCCGGACTTTACCATGCAATCAATCGGTTAAGGTCCAGGCACTTAGAGTCAGGCGCGGCTCAATAGTGCCGCGCCAGCAGCCAGTCGGCGAGTGAGCGCAGCAGATCGGCCCGGGCCCCCAGGGGGCTGAGCGCTTCCAGCGCTTGGGCGTGGAGCAGGCGGACCCGCTCCTGGGATGCCTCGATGCCAATGATGGCCGGGTGAGTCGGCTTGGAACGCTCACTGTCCGCGCCGGTGGCCTTGCCGAGCGTGGTGACATCGCCCAGCACGTCCAACAGGTCATCCTGGATCTGGAATGCCAACCCGATAGGCGCAGCAAAGCCCGCAAGCGCCTCGTGAACCCGGGTATCGAGGGAGCTCGCGCAGGCCGCCGCCATCATCACGCTCACGCGGATCAAGGCGCCGGTCTTGCGGGAGTGCATTTCCTCTACCTGGGCGAGGTTCAGCCGCCGTCCCTGGGCCTCCAGGTCGATTGCCTGGCCGCCGGCCATTCCGAAGGAACCACTGGCATCGGCCAGCAACTCAACGAGCTTCAGCCGGGTTGCCGGAGAAGCCGGCAGCGCCGTGTCCTTGCTCAACACGTGAAAAGCCAGAGTCTGCAGGGCATCACCCACCAGTACACCCGTGGCCTCGTCATAGGCCTTGTGTACTGTTGGCCGACCCCGACGAAGGTCGTCATCATCCATCGCCGGCAGATCATCATGGACGAGCGAGTAAACGTGTATCAGCTCGACGGCGCAGGCAGCGCCCTCCACTTCGTCCTCGGTTCGTCCAACTGCCCGGGCAGCAGCGAAGACCAATGCGGGACGAATCCGTTTCCCGCCGCCGAGAACGCTGTAGCGCATGGCTTCGTGGAGCCGTGATGGAACCACTTCAGGCCCGGGAAGCCGCGCAGCCAGGGCCGACTCCATTCGCGACTGCCACGACTCGAGCTGAGCACGAAAGCCGTCGCGGTTGCTGGAGGTCTCCGGCTTGGCTTGTCGAGCCCCCTCTACAGCTGCGTTCATTGCGGCCTTGACGGGTGGCCGCCTTCTGCGTCAGAGGCGTCAGGCGTTCGGTTTGAGCGTTTGATGTCCGTCACGGCAACCGTCGCGACAGTGCCTCCACCGGGGCGACGATCGGAGTCGCTGTAGAGAATGGGCAGATCGGGAGCCATCGGGCCCGAGATACGCGCACCCTGCAAAGCGTTCTTCAATGCCTTGATGGGGTGGCTGAACATGTCGTCCACGGCCGAACCTTCAAAGCCACAGTGAGCCATGCAGTTGTCGCAGGCCGGATTCTTGCCGACCCCATATTTGTCCCAGGCCGTATCTTCCATGAGCGACTTGAACGTCGGCGCATAGCCTTCGTCGGTCAACAGGTAACACGGCCGCTGCCAACCAAACAGGTTGTAGGTCGGGGTGCTCCAGGGGGTGCACTGGTAGGCCTGGTTGCCCGCCAGAAAATCGAGGAACAGACTCGAATGGTTGAAAGCCCAGCGTGGCTTGGCAAAACCTTTCTTCGAGCTTTCGGTGGCACCGCGTTTGAAGATCTCGCGGAACAGTCGCTTGCTGGCGCTACGGCCCAGGAAAACGTCCTGGCGAGGCGCATGGTGATAGCTGTAGCCGGGCGACACCATGATGCCTTCGATTCCGAGCGTCATGGCCTCGTCGAAGAACGCTGCGACCTCATCAGGGTTTTCGCCACTGAAGAGAGTGCAGTTGATGGTTACGCGGAAGCCTTTGCTGCGCGCGAGCTTGATGGCCGCGACCGCCTTGTCGAACACACCCTCCTGGCAAACCGACTCGTCGTGACGCTCACGGAGGCCATCCAGATGGATGGAGAACGTGAGGTACTTGGAGGGTTTGTAGTCGTCGATGTGCTTCGGCAGGAGGATGGCGTTCGTACACAGGTAGACGAACTTCTTGCGCGCCACGATACCGGCGACGATCTGCGGCATCTCCTTGTGGATGAGCGGCTCGCCACCTGGAATGGACACCATCGGAGCGCCGCACTCGTCGACCGCGCGCAGCGCATCCTCGACACTCACGCGCTTTTGCAGAGTCTCTTTCGGGTAGTCGATCTTGCCGCACCCGGCGCAGGCCAGGTTGCACTGAAACAGCGGCTCGAGCATCAACACCAGCGGGTAGCGCTTGATGCCGCGCAGTCTTTGCGAGGCAATGTATTGCCCGACCTTGAGGCCTTGAAATAACGGAACAGCCAACTCGACTCTCCTATTGCTTCAGCGTCAGCACGTCACGGTGATCGCGCAGAATGCGCTCCCATTCCATGACGAACCACGGTGTGAATCGCTCAGCCCCGGCACCGGCCAACTCGGCCTGCAGGGCTTCGGGACTGATCCAACGCCAGGCGAGAATCTCGCTGGCGTCGATCCGGACCGGGTCGGACGTGCGGCCGACGAACACGGAGCACAGCTCCCGCTCGGCGCCCGCCGCATCGAACTGCGCCTGATATTGAAACTTGAACAGAAATTGTAACGGACAGCGAAGTCCCAGCTCCTCATACAGTCGCCGGTGGATGGCTCGATCCATCGTCTCGGCGTGCCGCGGGTGACTGCAGCAACTGTTGGACCAAAACAGCGGCCACAGGCGCTTGCCGGCCGAGCGCTGCTGCAACAACAACTCGCCCGCATCGTTGAAGATCAGGAGCGAGAAGGCGCGATGCAGGACGCCCTGTCCCTCGTGGCAGCGGGCCTTGTCGAGATGCCCGACTTCGCGGTCGGCCTCATCCACCAGGATCAGCGAATCCGAATCCGAAGTGGTGCTGTGGCTGACCCGATCTTCGTACATCGTAGAGACAACTCCCAGGCAATGCCCGACGCCTAGTATAGATCCGCACATAATAGCGGCCTGTAGGCCATTCGCCACAGCAATATTGAGCCGTTCGGCGGACCGTTGCAGGCTCCTGTCAGGGGGTAAGAGACCTTCATCGGGGCCAGGCCATTGCGAGAGCGGCCAAAGGGATAGCCGGTCCTCTCCCGGAATGGAGACGGTTGGAGGGTAGCGTCCGGGTCAAGACAGGTCCGCCCTGGTCACTTCGACAGTGATGTGAGAAAGACACGCAAACGAGGCCAGGCGACCCCGGTAAAAAGTCGCATCCCGCGGCTTGGACGTGGCGATGGCCACGACCGCGGCCAAGTGGCCCGGTCCGAGGCGCCAAAGATGCAGGTCCACTACCTGGTCTCCATCGTTTTCGATCGTTCGCCGCACTCGCTCACGCGTAACTTCATCTGGACAGACATCCAGCAGGACTCCTGCCGTATCTCTTATCAACGTCACCGACCAGTTGGCGATTACAACGGCGCCAATGATGCCGGCCAGGGGGTCCATCCACACCCAGCCGTAAAGCTTGGCCAGGATCAGGCCTGTGATGGCCAGGACCGAAACAAACGCATCGGCGAGCACGTGGACGTATGCGGAGCGGATGCTGTTGTCGCGGATGGTGGCTTGGGCGGGGGTGCCAGAGTGGGCGCCATGATCGTTGGGGTGGCCGTGTGAGTGGTCGTCCCCATCGCTGTGCTTGTGGCCTGCTTCGGCACCGCTGGCGTGCGAATGACCGTCGTGCGCGTGGTCACCATGGTCGTGAGCGTGTTTGTCCCGGCCGCGTTGTGTGAGCAGCGAGACGCGCTTTTCGGCCGGGGCCACGGTGAATTGTGTGGCAGGTGACTGGCCGCGGTCGTCATACCCGTCGGCGATGCCCTGGTCCGACTTTGCACTGCCGTGGCTGTGACCGCCCGGGCCGTGACTATGTCCATGGTGATCGCCGCTCAGCAGCCACGCGCTGACAATGTTGACCAGCAATCCCCCCACGGCAATCGGAATCGCTTCCGTAAACGAGATGGGTACGGGGCTGATGAAGCGCTCAATGGCTTCATAGCCAATGAACAGCGCGATCACGGCCAGCACGATGGCGCTGGTGAACCCCGCCAGGTCACCCAGCTTCCCCGTCCCAAACACAAACCGATGATCGGTGGCGTGCCGGCGCGCGTAGGTATACGCCAACGCCGCAATCAACATCGCCCCGGCGTGCGTCGACATGTGCAGGCCGTCCGCAATCAACGCCAACGAGTTGAATAGCGCGCCGCCGACAATTTCGACGAGCATCATGACGCCGCACAGAATGATCACAGCCCAGGTCTTGCGCTCATTGGCCTCGTGCCTCTCGCCGAGGAACACGTGATTATGGGACTGCGGGATGCTTTGCATCGGTTGGCTCATTTGAAGTAACTGTGCACGACGTCCAACAACTGCTCGCTCGCTTCCTTGTTGGCCACGGTGTCGGAAAAGTGCGAGGTGATGTGCTCTTCCAGCACCTCGGCCAGCAAGCCATTGACGGCCCCTCGACAGCTCGTGATCTGCTGCATGACGTCCGCACACACCGCCTCGGCCTCCAATGCGCGCTCGATCGCCTCCACCTGGCCTTTGATGCGGCGAACGCGGTTCAGAAGCTTTGATTTACCTTTCAGCGTGTGGGTCACCGGAACGCAGTCTCCTAAGATACTATAGGGGGGTATAGTACCTCAGGAGGCTCCCATGTTCGAAGGATTTGCGCGCGGTGTAGCCAATGTCGGCGGTACTGACATCGCTTATGTAACGGCAGGCTCGGGCCCTCCTCTACTGCTCCTGCACGGCTTCCCACAATGCAAAGCAATGTGGGCGCGTGTGGCTCCGCAACTGACTGACCAATACACCGTGGTGTGCGCGGACCTGCGGGGCTATGGTGATTCGGGGAAGCCTGTGTGTCTGCCTGATCGGTCGAACTACTCCTTCAGAAGCATGGCCTCGGACCAGGTTGCGTTGATGCGGCACCTCGGGTTTGAACGGTTTCACTTGATCGGCCACGATCGCGGCGGTCGCACGGGCTACCGGATGTCACTCGATCATCCTGACACCGTGCTGACACTCACGGTGATGGATATCGTGCCGACCTACAGCATGCTCATGGAGACCAACCGCAAGGTCGCGAGCTCGTATTGGCATTGGTATTTCCTGTCCCAACCCGAGCCATTTCCCGAACGGTTGATCGGCAACGATCCGGATTTCTTCTACGAGTATCAGTTGGCGGGTTGGGGAGCGACGAGCCTCGCGCGGTTCGACCAGGAGATGCTGGAGGAGTATCGGCGCGCCTGGCGCAATCCCGCCATGATTCACGGGTCGTGCTCAGACTATCGTGCCGCGGTCAGCGTTGACCTCGAGCACGATACGGCGGATGTGGGGCGCAAGGTGCAGTGTCCCGCACTGGTGTTCTATGGGTCGGCCGGGCAGATGGCGCAGTTGTTTGATATTCCGGCGCAGTGGCGTGCCCGCTGTGCTGAGGTCACCGAGGCGTCGCTGCCGGGTGGGCATTTCTTTGTCGATCAGTTTCCCGACGAGACGGTGCGGATTTTGCGGGAATTTCTCGCTGCTAAAGGGAGTTGATCCAAACCGTCAGTGTGTGGCGGTCCGCGGCGCTGAGTTTGGCGAAGCGGTCGCGCGCGGGGCGGGCCTCGCCGTCGTGCCAAAGAATGGCCTCTTCGAGTGAACGCGCACGGCCGTCGTGGAGATAGTGCTGCGCCTGCGTGGCGACGGAGGCGGCGTGCATTCCCCATAGTGGCGCTGTGCGCCACCGGCTTGGGGCTACCGCGTCGGCGATCGTTCGGTCGGCAAGACCTTGCCCCATGTCGTGCAGCAGAAGGTCCGTGAATGGACGAATCACCTTGCCGGTTTCGATGCTGAGTGCTGTGCGATGACACTGAGTACAACCGTTGGCTTCAAAGAGCCTGGCCCCGGCGGATGTGAGGTCCGGGTCCGTCGGCACCGGCACTGCGTGCCATCGTTCAAAGTTGACCACGGCGTCGAACAGCGCGGGCTCAACTTCGGGGGAGCCACCTGAGGGGGCCGTTTTGCACAGCGCGTTAGATGGCGCACAGTCGTCGTGCGACTCGAGGGGGTTGGTTAGGCCCATCTCACGTGCGAAGGCAACAGCGACCTGGCTGGCGACGGTGGGTTCGCTGGCTTGCCAGCCGAAGCGACCCAGTACCCGCGGCGTCCCGTTGGGTGCCGGCGGGTTGCCGGCAGCCGCCTCGCGAGCACGAGCGGATTTCGCGGCGGCCGGTGGCACGTTGCCTGAAACGTTAGTTAGCCAGGCGAGCTGGCCGTTCAGGCCACTCGTGGCTTCTTCGCGTGCGACGCGCTCCAACTCGACTGCTGGCACCAGCTCCAGTAGCCCATCACCCATCGCCAAAGGTGGGAGTCTCGGCATCAGCACCGTATCGGGTGTCAGGTTTGGGCCATCGAGGTTGTCTATCCGATACCTCGGCTCCCGTAACTCTGCGGTCGAGCCATCGGCGAACTTCACCACCCGCGTCTGATAGGCGATGGAGACACGTGCCTCCGGGCGAAAGCCCTTGGTCGCCGACACATTCAACACAAAACCATAGTCAGCGTTGCCCCGCACAACGCGCCCCTCGCTCAAACGCCCGAGCTGCATCACCAGATCCGAAGGCGCCTCGCCATCGCCACGGGCCCCCCGCCCTCGCCTGCGACTGTTGTGGCACGAATCGCAGCTCTGGGAGTTGAAAATAGGCCCCAACCCGTCAATGCGTCCCGGCGGGTCGTTGGCGGGCGCGAATTCCGTATTGAACACCGCATACCCGGTGTCAAATTGACCCTGCTCCAACGCCGTGAGCGCGTGCCACGGGTGAGGCGGATGAGCGTCATGCTGGACATTCGTGCCCAGGACGATGAGCGTAGCGGCGAGCGCAGTGAGTTTCAGTTTGGCGCAGACGCCGCGACCGGCGTTATTGAAGCGATGACGGACGGGTCCGTGGAGCCGCTGAACTGCAGCACGAGGTCCTTATTGGCCGGCAATTCAAACTCGACGATCTTGTGCGGCCGTGGGCACTCGCGGGACCCCGAAAAGTCTTTTGACTTGATAGGTGAATCGCCGTCCACCACATCGAGCCAATGCCCCGTCGTGATAGACACACGGTACAAACCCGCCTTGCCCGTATGAAACCGCACGAGGCCACCTTGCGCGCTGTCATTGAGCGTCGGCTTCATCGGCTGAGCGCTGTAAGTGATGCCGGACTGCGGCGACAACTTGAGCTCATACGGCTTGTCGAGTTTCACCAGGGGCGCTTGGGCACCGGGCTTGGTGGCCGCCGTAACGGCCGCCGGCGTCTGCTTCATCACCGCCAGTTCGTGGGACACATCCCACGCGAATTTCTTGCAGCCATCGGCCTCGTCAGCCAGTGCAGAAGTGGCCAACCCAGCCAGACACAACGACAAGATTGCAGCACGCATAATCCGATCCTCACTTACAAACGGAAGTCCACCTGGGCGAGCCAGGTTCGGCCGGGCTCAAAGAACCCTTCCTCGTAAGCGTACAACTCATTTGTGGCGTTGCGCACGCCGATCTCCGTCCCAAAGTGGCTGGATGGCTCAAAGCGCAGGAATGCATTGACCAGGTTGAACGACCCTGCCACGCGCGTGCCGGTATTGGTGCTGTAACGCGCGGACTCGTGCTGCCAATCCGCACGAGCAAAGAGCATGGGCAGGAAATTCCAATCGCCCATCAACCGGTACTTGTTCTCCGGCGTCCCCAGCGGCTTCTGGGCCGGATTGTCGAGATAGTCGATCTGCACCAGGTCAACCTCGCCCGACAGATGCAGGGTGTCGATCGGCGAGTAGTTACCGGTCAGCTCGAAGCCACGGTTACGCTGTCTGCCGACGTTTTCGAGCTCTGTGCAGGGCGGTGCGCTGCAAGCGGTCGGCGCCAGGGACACCTGTTGGACGGCTTCGTGCAGGCGGCTCTGATAAAGAGCGAGTCTCGCAGACCAATTGGTTCCTTTCTGCTCCGCGCCCACTTCAACGTGCAGGGCACTCTCCGGCTTCAATCCTGGATTGGGGACCGCGCTGCCCAGACCACCGGAGAAACGCTCCTTGATGGTGGGAAAGCGAGTCTTCTCAGCGACGCCTGCAAACACCGAAGTCGATTCCTGCACCTGGTACGTCGCAACCAACTGGCCGTTATTGGCAGTGGAACGGTCTGTCGTCACCGGCGAGTAACTCTTGACGTTGGTGTTATAGACATGAACCGTCTGCTCCGGCTGCCACATGTACGAGTAGGACGGGGTCAGCGAGAACCCCGACCACACGCGCCACTCGTGCTCGATGGCGACATCGTAGGTCGGAATATCCAGGTGCATGACCGGAATCGCCGGCAGCGCCTGGAATTCGCGGTGAACGTCCCTCTTGAAGTGAGACGCAATCCGGGTGGTGTGCTGGTCGTTCCAGTTCCACTCAAAGTCTGCATTTCCACCGTAGCTGTAGTCGTTGTACACGCTGCCGTAGAAGGCATACGGACGGGTGTGCGTAGTGAATGTCCCGTCATCGTAGGAGCTGAGCGAATTCCGGAAGGTGTCGTTGAACACCCGCCAACGCAAAGTGCCCTGCGACGTGATTGCATCCCGACCGACGAGGTAGAGGCTTTCCTTCATCCAGTAAGGCCACATCCAATAGCGGGGTGTGACGCCGTCCAGGCGTGCGTTGGTTCTTACATACTGGCCGGCATAAGGTGGGTCGTATTTGGAGCCCACTTGGCGGTAGTAGCTCGCCGCTATCTCGTTGTTTTCATCCTGCCAGCCGAGCTTCGCGGTCATGAGGGTGTCGCGATCCGATGCATTGAGCCGCTCCCCGGCCGGTTGCGCGGCGGTAGGCACGAAATCGTCCGGAAGGAGGTATCCGTTGGAGGTCCCGTAAGAACCGGTGACCTGCGCGTAGACAGTTCCATTGGTGCCGCCGAGGTACGCATCAACTCGATTTGAGTCGGTGTCGAAGCGATTGTTGGCCTCGATTTCGGCTCGCCCGGAGGCTTCAAAGGCCTCCGTCGGCTTGCGGCTCACGATGTTAACCGCGCCACCCAGGGTGTTGGGGCCGTACAGAAGTGAAGCGAGCCCCTTGCTCACGATCACCTGGGAGATGTAATCCACCCCGAAGCGCGACAGATCAACGTTGCCATCGTAGGGCACGTACACCGGTACGCCGTCTATAAATAACGGAATCTGGCGGCTGTTGAAGCCGCGAATCTCAATGGTGCGCTCGCGGCGTTGGCCGGTGTTCTGTATGGCGGCACCGGGAATGAGGTCGAGCGCCTCTGAGAGATCATCCCGGTGGCGCTCGGCGAGGACTTCGGCCGAGACAGCCTCAGTCGTGACTGCGGAGTCCGCCGCGATCCGATGGCCGATGATTTCGACGGTTCCCAGTGAGAAGGTGTCGTCACCCGGGGGTGGTGCCTCGGCGTGTGCCGCAGCCCCAACGGCCACTGACAGTGTGAAGGCAAGAGCGTTGTATATGAGTCGCTGCACGATGAGGCGTGTCTCGTTATTCCCGTTGGTATATTCCGCATCCTAGCCCCGGGAACGTTCCCGCGTAAAGGCTGCTGAAAGGAATCGGTTGCAGGTAGTCTTGCCGATGGAGGTGCCGCCGGATGCGCACAGTTGCTTGGTTGCTACTGCTGACTTTTGTATGTTTCGACGCCCGAGCGCAGGAGCGCGTGGTGGGCTACGTGGCGAGTTGGACTGCCCTGCCGCCCATTCACGCGCAGAAGCTCACCCACCTGAATGTCGCCTTCGCTCACATCGGCACGGACCACCGGGTCTTCATGGAGTCAACTGCGGCAATTGCGGCCCTGACAGCGTTGAAAAAAACCCATCCCCAACTGAAGATCCTGCTGTCCGTGGGCGGTTGGCAGGCCGAAGGTTTTTCCGATGCCGCGCTGACGGCCGCATCACGGCAAGCGTTTGCGGATAGCGCGGCCACTGTGCTGCGCGAGCAGTCCCTCGATGGCATCGACATTGATTGGGAGTATCCGGGAATCGGCATTGCGGGTATCAAAAGCCGGCCGGAGGACAAACAGAACTTCACCCTGCTGCTACAGGTGCTGCGGAAAACCCTGGGCAATCAGTCTCTGCTGACCATCGCCGCGGCGGACCACGAGTTCGTCGAGAACATCGAGTTGGACCAGGTTCCGGCCTATCTCGACTGGATCAACCTGATGAGCTACGACTTCTTCAACAGCCTCACGGCCACCACAGGTCATCACGCGGGGTTGTATCGCGCCGAGCACGCCCTGCCCCGGGATCGGAACACCGACTCCGCGGTCTCCCAATACCTGGCGGCCGGAGTGCCGCCGGAGAAAATCGTTCTGGGTGTTGCCTTTTATGGTCGCGGGTTCGCAGGTGTAACCGCTCGCAACAACGGCGTGAACCAGCCGTATGAGCATTTTGAGGGCGAGCACGGCTACAAAGATCTGGTCGCCCATTTTATCAACAAACGAGGCTTCGTCCGGTATTGGGACAACCGCGCGCAGGCGCCCTATCTCTGGAACGTCGCCTCGCGCGTGTTCATCTCGTATGACGATCCGCAGTCAGTCGCCGTCAAGGCTCGCTATGTGTTGCAGCACCGCTTGGGCGGAATGATGTTCTGGGAGCTGAGCGAGGACCGCGACGAAGCACTGCTCGACGTAATCAATGGGACACTGCATCCGCCGCATTAGCGGCGAGAATGAAAGCAGTCGCGGCGTCGACCACATACTCGTTCTCGTACCAGAGAAACGGCCAGGTATCTTTCAATTCCGGGTAGTCAGGCTGAATCACTGTGACGCCGGGGATCATGCCGCCCGGGATGAATGTGTAGTCGGCGCGGTTGTTGCCGTACGCCACCAGCTTCGACTGGGTTCCAACGGTCGAAACGTAGGAGACGTTGTTGGCCGGGTGCCGACCGAGTACGTAGTCGAATCCACGCAGGATCTCTTCGGTTCCGATCAGGTCGGGGAAAGCCTCGTGCAGCGGATATAACCGAGCCGCCATGCCTGCCACCGCGTGCGAGCCACCCCAGGTGCCCATGCTGACGGGCACGCCGAACGGATTCTTGGCCATCTCGGCTTCAAACTGCGGTTTGAGGGCGGCGAGTGTCCTGGCCAGCGCTTTCTTGTATCCGGCATCCATGTAGGGAATGGCCGCGACCGCAATCCACCCTGCCTGTGCAAATTTGCTCTGGATGGTGGGCAGCAATGCTTTCAGGTGGGTTTTGTAGGGTGCGCCGCCCTTTGTGCTGATCAGCAACTCGACTGTGGCGCGGACCTCCTGCTCTTCCAGAGGGCCCCCGGTGGTGTTGAATGACTCGAAAATGACCGGTGGATGGCGTTGCTCGTCGTTCCAGATACCGACAGCGGTATCCAGGCACTTCCGGGCAAGAGCATCGTCATAACCGCGAAGGACGCGGCTGGCCGCGGCGAGCGCACCCGCGGCGCCGTAGTTCAATGGCGTCGTGTGAGTTGTAAATGCCCAGCGATCGTCCGGCACGCCCGAGAAGATTCCGTTGCTTTCGAGTTTGCCGAGGTGCGGGTCGTAGATTCGGCCATCCGTCTTGGACGCGGCATCCCCGAGATGGGTGTATTCCTCGAGCGTGGGCTCGATGATGCCTGGGATCGCATGTCCGAACGCGGCAAGCTGGGCGAGGAGCTGCAACACACCGTGTTTGATTTGCTGCACCACATCAGGAATGCCGTCGGGCCGGTGAATCTGCACGAGGCGAGCATCCTCATCGACTGATGTTTCATCCCAGTCCATGTGGAATTGCTCGCGCGCCTGCACCAGATCGCCGATGACGCTCGTTTGAGTCTGGGTGCGGATGTCGTAGTCGCCGGCGTCGTACCAGCCGCCGATATTGATTCCCGGGATGTGTGCCCCGGATGCGAAGGGCGAGTCCGAATTCGGACCCATCGAGTAGCCATCAAAGTGGGTGTAGCTCGTGGGTGCCTGGCGAGCATCGTCCATGTGCGAGACACCGTGCCAGACGCGATAGTTCTCCCGCACCTTGATGTGGTCCATCTGTACGGCCAGGAAAGTATCGAGTGTGGGCTGCCACACGCCCTTCTTGTAGACGTCAGGTCCGATTTTGAAGGGGGTCGTGGTGTGGCCTGCGTACTCGATGGCGTAGAGACCTGGTACGCGGACGCTCGAGAAGTCGAACGTCGCATACTGATATCTGAGCCACTTGCCCCAGGGTTTGATGGCGGCCTGCAGGACCTCTGAATAGTTGCCGCTGGTATCCAGGCGCAGGACTCGCGCCGTTTTGGCTGGCTCTGCCTGTGGATCCAACTCCAGTACCGCTACTTTGGAGCGCTCCGGGGTGTAGCCCACCTGGTTATAGGAAACCACCGGCTGCCGGATCCAGCCGGGGACGACGTGCGGTTTGATGTGCCACACGAGCGCGTTGTCCGTGCGGTTGACGGGAATCAGCCCCCGGACGACGAACCACCCGTTCTGCGCACGGTTGCGCGCGTCGAACAACATGAGCTCGCCGGAGTCGGATCGGATTTCGACTCGGGTCATGGGATCTTCGGGTGCCAGAACGATCTGGTGGCCGGTGGCGAGCGGCAGCGGCTCAGCCGTACCGTCCGCGGTCGTGCGCATGGGACCGGCTTCGTGACGGGGGAAGATTCCGAAGGCGCCGTCCAGCATGTAGGTCTTGCCGAAATAGGCCGTTGGCAGGAAGTCGAGATTGAAGCCGGCCTTGCCTGCGAGTGTGGCAGGCAGCGGTTTGTCCAGATGCACGGCGACGCGGAATCCCTCGCCCTCGGCCGTGAGCTCCAGGCGGTAGCTCAGTGAGAGATCAGGGTAGCCCGAAGAGGCGATCAGTTGGTCCGGGGAGGTACCGTGTTTGCGGGAGGTGAATGTCGGGACGGCGTCCCACTGCTCCGGTGTTGGTTGCAGGCGCACTTCGCCGTCGGTGGCGATGCGCTCGCCGTGGAGGATGATTTCCACGCCTCCCAGCTTTTGGTCGCGGAATACGGGGTGAATGGTGTTGTGGTAGGCCAGGACACTCAGTCCCTGGGCCTCGAAATAGTCCCGGTCGTTCAAGTGCAGGTCGCCGGCCCAAAGTGGCGAGGTGAACCCCAGGGCCAACACGGCGAGGCCGCGATGCCAGCACGCGCACCAGGTCCGGCTGAACCAATGCGTGCACCGGCGCCGGATCCGTCTGACCAACTGCATCGCGGGCGTGCGGGCTACCGCGCCAAGGGTCACTTTTGTGGGTCCGTCGCGGTGAATGGCGAGCAGCACGGCGTGCCGATGGCGTGGAATTCCATCACCTCCGCCCGCGTGCCGTCCGGGTCAATCAAGTTGAGCTGCCATTTCGCATCGCGCCCGATTTTGGGCGTGTTCGACTGGTCATCCAGTCGATTGCCCTTCCACAAGAGCGTGTAGGCGTCTTCCGTGCTGGCGACTCCCAGGGAGAAATGATTCAACACCCCGAGGGTGGCTGCGCTCATGGCCGGCGGTATTCCGCGGCCAACCGGCGTACCCACGATCATGTATTCCAGCCAATCGGTGCCATCAGGCACCTGCTGTGATATCCACGTGGGGTTGTCCTCCTTCATGCCACCGAACCAGTACGGCCTGAAGCCGAGGACCTTCTGGAAGAACCCGTCCTCCAGCTCCCGGTTGTGGACGATGAAACCCACATGGATGATGTGGCTGGACAACGGATTGGCTGGAATATCAGGCAACGACGCCGGCGGTTGCACGAACTCGATCTGGTTGCCTTCCGGGTCGGTCACCTTGAACCACAGGCTGCCGTCTTTGCCGTGCTCCACGTCCTTGGGGACTTTGATCTTCTGCGCCGCCAGGTTCCTGCGCAGTTGCGCAGCGTCAGTGGTGGTGAAGGCAACGTGGTCCAATCGGTTGATGGAAGGTGAGCCAGCCGGCAGCGGCAGGATCTCCACGAACTGCGTTGGCGCGAAGTAGTAGCGGTGGCCGCTGGTCGCTTCCGGATCCGCGGCGGCAACTGCGCCGAGGTCGTGAACGTAAAAGCGTTCGGTTTTCGTCGCGTCTGCAGCGTAAACCGAAATATGCGAAACGCCGGTGATCGCCGGTCGATCGATGACGGCCTTGCGAGCCGCCTTGCTGCCAGCCCGAGCGCCTTTGACATCTCCAGCGACATCCTCGTCGCCATCCAGCAACTTCTGATAGCTCACAAACGCCAGGTGCGTCGCATCGCCCCAGCCATACATCTGGAAGCTGCCGCGATTTCCCTGGAAATGCGCCACGTCATGAATCATGCCGTCGCTGCTGGAGATGACCTTCAGGACTATTGGGACAATCTCGCCATTCTCGGGAGGCTGCTGGCTGAGAAACGCGACCGCCTTGCCGTCAGGTGAGACGTGAGGCGAATGGTTGTTGGCCTCGTCATCGGTGATCTGCTCCCCAGCCGACCCATCGGGCTTCATGCGCCAGATCTGCAACTTCCCCGAGCGCAATGAATCGAAATAGATGAACTTGCCGTCCGGCGTATAGTCAGGCCCGTCGTTGACCGTGTCGCTCGTCAGTCGCCTCTCCGTCCCACCGTCGATGGGAACCGTAAAGATGTCGGCCTTACTCGCGGCACCTTGCGTGAATGCGAGGCTCTGACTGTCCGGCGCCCACGCGTGGAAATAACTCGACGCCGTGGTGTTGGTTACCTTCCTGGGGGTACCGCCGCCCATTGCGGGCAGCAGGAAGACTTCGTGAGGAGCGCCGCTGACCTCACTGCAACTCACAGCAACCCACTTTCCATCAGGTGAAAGACCATAGTTGCCCGAGCATCCGACCAACTTACCCGTGTCTATGGGCTGCGGCGGACCGCCGGCTGGTGGGTTCAGGTAAGGAATGCGCTGAATGCGTCCGCCTTCGTGAACATAGATGCTCTTGCCGTCCGGCGCCCAGTTGGGTGAATCAATGCGGGCGGGCATCGTCCGAATCACCATCCCACGCCGGAATTGGTCGTTGATCGAGATTGTCTGCAGAGTGCTATACACCACTTGCCTGGCAGTCGTGGATGCCGGCGCAGTGCGCAGCAGGCTCACGTGCGCAAAATCGACCTTGTCAGTGGTGTTTACGTCGTGGGATACCGCTCCGAGCCCGACATAAAATGGCTCCTCCAGATGAAGTTCAACGGATGCGCCGACCGGATGCAGTGGCTCGCCCTTCATTGACACGTACATTGTGAAGACATCGCCCTGCTTCACGATTTGTACGGTCTTGGGCCCTTCGATGTTCAGCTCGACATCTTCAGAGTTGGCACCGCGTTGCCGCCTGAACTGCAGCGCCATCAACCCTGATCCATGTTGAGCCACGCCGACGTACACACCACCTGCGTCCAGCGACTGCCGGAACATCAGAATGCCCTTGCGGTGTGGGTCAGGAGTGTGGTCGTACGTAATGGGCGGGAATGAGACTTCAGCGCTCAACGCCATGTCTCCTGAGGACTTCTTCCACAGGTAGTGGAAGTTGTCGACGTGATACCAGGTGTTAGCGCCGGCGGCTGTCAGCGTGTATGTATTCGTTGCCGCGTTGAATGACGCAGTGCCGGGGGGAGTAACGCTCCCGACATCGCTTTGACCTTCAAACTGTCCCTGTGCATGGGCCACAGACACGGCGAGCAGCGCCGCAATGATCAACCCCCTCATATCGACCCCTCGAAGCTAGTTCTGAACTTGGATGTACCGGCTCGCGAAAGTCAGAAAAGTCGGCCAGTTCGGCCCGGTCGTGTGCCCGCCGCTGTGCTGGCGGAAGGCAATATCCCCATCAATCAGCGCCGTTTCCATGGGCGGAAATTCGCTCGCACCCAGGTCCTTCTTGCCCAGCAGGCGATAGACCGGCCCGGCATTGACGGCGCCCAGGAACATCCCCTTTGCGTCAACCCAACCGCCCTCGACCTGTTGAGAGCCGCTGCTGACAAACACGGGGCGCGGCGCGCACAACGCAATCAGCTCATGCTGGTCCACCGGCAGATCGTTGACCGTCAGCGGACCGGCATACTTCAGGAAGTTGGGTGCCATCCAGTGGTATTCGGAGCTCGATGCCAGGTTCTCGACCTGTTCGCCGAAGTTGCGGCGCCAGATCTTGGCACCGCCGGCGCCCGAGGAGCCGACGAAGGCGATCGCAAACCGCGGCTCGTACGCCATGGAGACCAACGTCGCCTTGCCATAGCGGGAGAGGCCTTCAATCCCAATCCGCTTTGCATCCACGGATTTGTCGGTTTCAAAGTAGTCGACAGCGCGGCTGGCGCCCCAGGCCCACGCGCGTAACGCGCCCCATTCATCCATTCTGCTGCGTGGCCGGCCCTTGTTGGTGAGCCCGATGACACCCGCAGTCAAACCCTCGCCATTGTCGGCCTGGATGCTCGTGGGAATCAGGACGGCATAGCCCCAACCTCGTGCCAGGAGCTGGCTGCGCCAATCAGGCCCGGTTCCCTGGAAGTTCGCCCACTGTTCGGCTGTGAAGCGCTTTTTCAGGGCGGCGATCGCCTCCGCGCTCAAACCCAACTCCATCATGATGGGGACCGGCCCGTGGGCATTCGCCGGAGTGACCAGGGTCAGTTGGATGTTGACGTCAATGGCCGGGTACGCCGAGTTGTCCAGATGTCCGGTGATTTCCTTCCTGGTCACCGGAACGTCAGCCACCTGCTCGTGGACTTCGGCTGCGACCTGCCAGGAAACAGCCGGCACGTTCCTGGGCACGCGCCCGTAGATTTCCGTGTCGAATGCCGCAACGATCTCGGGCCTGCGGTGTTTCCACCACGCCTCGGCAGTTGTCACCTGCTTGCCGCTTCGCAGCAACAGCGGGTCCGGCAATCGCAAGTTGGGATCAACCTTGCTTTCGTCGAAGTTGGCGGCGCGCGGCGCAGTCGGATCGCCGTCCGGCCCGCGGCGCAGTGACGTGATATGCAACAGCTCCAGGATCCTGTTGTGATCCTGCTCACTCGTGAGATGAGCAGGCGGGGCCGCGGCTGCTGACAGTTGCAGCGGCAGGACAGCCAGACCGATGAATGCGACCAGTGAGCGTATGAATGCTGTTGCCATGCGATTGGGAGTATGCATATACTCGAGTCAGAAAGGTAGCGCTACCACCCGATGGAGCCTGCCTGTGAGGGGGCTCACGTTGATCAATCGAACACCCAGGTTGACTTCTGCTCCAGCGAGCGTCGCGACAGCCGCTTCAGTGTTTACATTGAAGTGTTCAAACTCATTGGATCGATTTACAGCACCCACGGTCGGTTCGACGAGGCGCTGCTCGATGTCGTTGAAATCCACGGGACGCAAACCCTCAGCGTCCCACGGAAGCTGCTGCTGACGAGGTCGACTATGGTGTAAGGGGCCGTTCCCCATGGCGGAGCGGCCCCTTTCCTATCAGTACTTCGAGTGCCGGGCGATGATGCTCTCGGCCAACTCCTGCCTGCCCGAGCGCGGCGCCGGATTCAAACCCATCTGCGTGGCCAGGTCGGCCAGGCTCGCGAGGCTCAGCTCACCGCTGGTGATCCGCTTGCCCAACTCACCGCCCCAACCCTCATAGCGCTTCTGTTTGAGCTTCTCCAACGCACCGTCGGTGACAATATCCGCCGCCGCCAACAGTGCGCGCGCGATGGTGTCGATACCGCCGATGTGCGCCAGATACAGATCGGTCGCATCGACCGACTGGCGTCGCAACTTGGCGTCGAAGTTGAATCCGCCGGTGGCAAATCCCTTGTCCTGGACCAACTGGATCAGGGCTGGAACCAGCTCCTGCGCATTGTTCGGGAACTGGTCCGTGTCCCAGCCATTGCGTGGGTCGCCTCGATTGATGTCGATCGAGCCGAAGATGCCGAAGGCGCGGGCGGCGGCGATTTCGTGCTCGAAATCGAGTCCCGCGAGCGTCGCGTGGTTCACCTCGATGTTGACCTTGACCTCCTTCGTCAGGCCGTAGCGCTGCAGGAACGCATACACCGCCGCAACGTCGTGATCATACTGGTGCTTGGTCGGCTCAAACGGCTTGGGCTCGATGAGGATGGTGCCCTTAAAGCCGATCTTGTGCTTGTGCTCCACAACCATCGACAGGAAGCGCGCGTATTGATCCAGCTCCCGTCCCAGGTCCGTATTCAACAACGAGTCGTAACCCTCGCGGCCACCCCACAACACATAGTTCTCACCGCCCAGACGGTGCGTGGTTTCGAGGCAGCAACGCACCTGCGTCGCGGCCCAGGCAAACACCTCCGGGTCCGGGCTGGTGGAGGCCCCACCGGCATAGCGCGGGTGGCTGAACAGGTTTGCGGTGCCCCACAGGAGCTTCACGCCCGTCGCAGCCATCTTCGCCGCCATGCCCTCCTCGATCTTCTTCAGGTTGCTGGCGTGCTCTTTGAGCGTCGTAGCCGTCGCCATCGCATCCACATCGTGGAAGGCGAAATACGGCACGCCCAGGCGCTTGAAGAAATCGAAGGCGGCCTCGAGCTTGGTGTCCGCCATTTCCTGGTTGATGGTCGCACCGAGCCACGGACGCGGCAGCGTACCGCCGCCGAAAATATCCTGACCGGGCCAGTTGAAGGAGTGCCAGTAGCAGACGGCGACCCGCAGCCACTCTTCCATCCGCTTGCCCAACACCACGCGATCCTTGTCATACACGCGGTATGCAAATTCGTTCCGGGTGTCGGGTCCTTCGAAGCGTACGGGCTCAACCGTCGAAAACAGGGTCATTACGCATACTCCACAAAAATGTTCTTGAGATCCTGGTACAGCCGCGTGAACGTGCGGCGGCGAGCGGCCAGGAGTGAGGACAGTGCGGCATCGGGTTGGACCACCCGATCGACCGGCGGTGCCACGCAAATGTCAGCCTGCGTGTGCGGGCCGCCCAATGCGAGGCGGCCGAGTCGGGCAGCGCCCAATGCCGCTCCCACCTCTCCTCCCACGCGATACGTGAGAGGACGATTCAAGGCCGCGGCGAGCAACTGACCCCAATAGGGAAGGCGCGCGCCGCCACCTGTAACGTTGATGGCTTCGATCGAGCCACCCTTTTCCAACAACACATCCAATCCATCGGCAAACGCGAGGGCCACGCCCTCGAGAACGGCGGCAGTCAGCTCGACCGCATCCGTGTCCGAGCGGATGCCGAAGAAAACGCCCCGGGCATTCGGGTCGTTGTAGGGCGTGCGCTCACCGGAGAGGTACGGCAGGAAGAACGGCGATTGCCGCTTCACGCCACGCGCCTGCGCGGCTTCGACCAGGCGCGGCAAATCCGTCTGACCGGTGAGTTGCGCCGCCCAATCCAGACAGCTCGCTGCGCTCAACATGACTGACATCTGGTGCCAGGTTTTAGGCAGACAGTGACAGAAGGCATGGGCCGCACGCTCCGGATTGGGCCGGAACTGATCGGTCACCACGAACAACACGCCCGAAGTGCCCAGCGACAGGAATGCTTCGCCGGGGGATACGACACCCAAACCGACGGCGCTCGCCGCGTTGTCACCCCCGCCGCCGGCCACCACAACTCGAGGAATCTGAAGTTGATCCGCAACGGCAGCAGTGACAGACCCGGATGGCTCCGTGCCCTCCACCAACCGCGGCATGTGCGATCGCGTCAGGCCGGTTGCGGCCAGCATGGCCTCCGACCAGTCGCGCCGGCCCACATCCAGCCACTCGGTGCCGGAGGCATCCGACATGTCGCTGGCCTTCTCGCCGGTCAACTTGAGTCGGACGAAGTCCTTGGGCAAGAGAACATGGGCCGTGCGGGCAAACACCTCGGGCTCGTGTTTCGCAACCCATAACAACTTCGGTGCCGTAAAGCCCGGCATCATCAGGTTGCCCGTGATCGCGCGTGAGCGCGGCTCGCGCTGTTCGAGCTCCACGCACTCGAGGGCGGAGCGTCCATCATTCCAGAGGATGGCCGGACGCAGCGGCTGATCCCGCGCATCCAGAAGGGTTGCACCGTGCATCTGGCCGCTGAGGCCAATGGAGCGGACCGCCGCTCGCAGGTCCTTGGGCAGACCCTTGACAGCGCTGACGGTGGCAGCCCACCAGCTCTCCGCATCCTGTTCCGAAAACCCCGGCTGCGGCCGGTTCACTACGAGAGGGGCGGAGCTCTGGCCGACAATCGCACCACTGTCATCGAGCAATACGGCCTTCACACTGGAAGTGCCGACATCGATTCCGAGGTACACCTAGACTTCGCGCCTGAAAAACCAGGCCCCGGTCGCTGCACGGGCCTGTATGAGCGCAGCCCTGCTCCTCGCCCACAACGTGTTGTCTTCGCTCAAGAGCCCCCCTTGCGCCAGGCGCATTCATCTGGCTCATCCGGCCAGTGAGTGGGCAGAATGTTAGCGCTATCAAGAAGGGGGCGTCAATTGACGGCGGGCACTATTAGACGCCCGGCGGGCCTCGCTTGGTCTCGAGAACTATAGCTGCGCTGAGGAGTCCCGCTTCACCAGGGTGAAGCTCATCAGGTGCTGGGAGGGCTCCTGGGTTTCCCCCAGGCGGCGCAGCCGGATCTCCTCCAGGAGCATTTCCACCGCCTTGCGGGCCATGGCCGCGACCGGCTGCCGAATCGTTGTCAGCGCTGGCCAAATTGTGGTCGCCAGGGGGGTGTCGTCGAAGCCGGCTATGGTGAGATCTTTCGGTACGTCCATGCGGAATCGGTGCGCTGCCGCAATGGCGGCCGCGGCCATATCGTCGTTGCTGGCAAAGATCGCCGTGGGCTTGCGGGCGGAGCTCAGGATCTGCTCGGCGGCCACGAACCCGGACTGATAGCTGAAGGAGCCCTGCTTCACCCATTCGGGGTGCAGTGTCAGGCCCTCTTCCTTCAGCGCTTTCTCGAATCCCGCCCTGCGTTGCGCGCTCACCGTCTGGTTGGCGGCGCCGACAATAAAGCCGATGTCACGATGGCCGAGCGAAATGAGGTGGCGCGTCATCGCGGCCGCGGCTTCCATATCGTCGATGCGGACCGACAGACCCGCTTCTTGCGGCCGCCCTGTAGCCACTGCGACGAACGGGATTTTGGCGTTCTTGAGCGCATCCAACGCAATGTTGGAATCCGACAACGGCGGCGGCAGGATCACGCCCCCGACCCCGTCCCCCAGCAGACGCTCGATGACCGCTCGCTCGTTGCGAGCCCCGCATTTTTCCAATACGAGCTGACATCCCGCCCGGCTCGACTGCTCCAGGACGCCGACGAGCAACTCGTTGAGATAGGCGGCGCTCGGGTTGTTGTAGAGAAGCCCAATGTGGACGGTCGCGGCGCGGGCGAGATTGCGGGCCGAGACGTTCGGCGAATAGCCCAATTCCTTGATCGCGGCCTGCACACGCGCACGCATGTGGTCTTGTACGTGGGCATCACCGCTCAGTGCACGAGACACCGTCATCGGCGAAACACCGGCGTGTTTGGCGACTTCATGCATCGTCACTGCGTTACGGCGCTTGCGGGGCGTTCTTTTCACTTTTAACCTCAGCAGCGGCTGATGGCGGCCATTGTACTTTGTGGACGCTCGCAGCACACTCCCGCCCCACCGCAGCAGGACGCAACGTCAAATGGCCACAAATCGCCGCAAGTTCGTCGCTGGAGCCGCCGCCCTGGGTGTCGCTCCGTTCATCAGCACCCGGGTGACCCGCGCGCTCGCCGCTGCTTCCGGTAAAAAGCTGGGTTTCGCGTTGTGCGGACTGGGCAGCCTCAGCACCAATCAGATCGCGCCGGCGCTCGAGAAGACCGAGCACTGCCGCCTGGCCGGAATCATTACGGGTACGCCCGAAAAGGCCGTGAAATGGAAGGCGCAGTACAACATTCCGGATAAGAACATCTACAGCTACGAGACGATGCATCGGATTGCCGACAACGAGGACATCGATGTCGTGTATGTCGTGACGCCGAACGCCATTCATCTGCAGAACGCGTTGGTGGCGGCCAAGGCTGGCAAACACGTGTTCTGCGAAAAGCCGATGGAGATATCGGTCGAGCGCTGCCAGCAGATGATCGATGCGGTGAAGGCGGCCAACCGGATGCTGGGAATCGGCTATCGCTGCCGCTTTGAGCCGCATCACCTGGAGTGCGTGCGGATCGCGAAGGAAAAGGAATTCGGGGCGATCAAAGTCATCGATGCGCATTTCGGATTCAACGCCCAGCCCGGAGTGTGGCGTTTGAAGAAGGATCTGGCCGGCGGCGGCCCGCTGATGGATGTTGGTATCTATTGCCTGCAGGCGACGCGCTATCTCAGCGGTGAGGAGCCCGTGTGGATTTCCGCTACCACCACGAAAGGCGACCCGGAACGGTTCTCTGAAGTGGAGGAATCCGTTGTGTGGGAGTCGCGATTCCCCAGCGGTGCCGTCAGTCACTGCAGCAGCACTTACGCCGCGGCCGGTGTCGGCTACTTCCGCGTGTTGGCGGAGAAAGGTTGGTTCAGCCTCGATCCCGCCTTCAACTATGGTGGGCTGCGCGGGGTGCGCAGCGACGGCCGTGAAATCAACCCCGCATCAACCGATCAGTTCGCGGTTGAGATGGATGACTTCGCACGCTGCATCCTCGAGAAAACCCCGACCCGCGTCCCGGGCGAGGAAGGCCGGCGCGATGTGCAGATCATGATGTCGATCTATGAGTCGGCGCGGACTGGCCGGCCGGTGCAGCTCGGCAAAGCCTGACCTCCCGGTTGGGTCGGCGGTGACACCCCCGCCTTATCCCGATCCCCATGATATTATTAGGGTTTCGGGTACGGGATGAACGATGGCTGAGGTGCGCAACAACTGGGAAGGCCGGACCATCAACGAGGTCTTCCCGCTGCGCCGTTTTCTGGGCTCGTCGAACCACAGCTCCGTGTTTCTCACGGAGTCCACGGTCGAGGGCTTCCTGAACGCGGCCATCAAGCTGGTCCCGATGGATCCGGAGCGCCGTCAGCAACAGCTTTGGCAGTGGAAAACAGCAGCCACTTTTTCGCATCCGCACCTGATGCGGCTGCTCGATTCGGGGCAATGCGAGCTCGACGGCCAGACGTTTCTATTCGTTGTCATGGAATACGCCGAAGAGTCGCTGTCGCAGATTCTTCCTTACCGGTCCCTCGGACCTGACGAAGTGCAGGAGCTGTTGGTGCCGACCCTGGACGCCCTCGCCTTCCTGCACCGTGAGAAGTGGATCCAGGGGCAGCTCAAGCCTTCGAATTTCCTGGTCGTGAACGACCACCTCAAACTGGCTATCGACACCATTCGTCCTGTTGGGGTGTCCCAGATGGCGCCGCGCCGCCCTACTATTTACGATCCGCCGGAATCGGATGACGGCGACGTATCGCCTGCGAGTGATATCTGGGCGCTCGGCGTCACCATGACGGAGGCGCTGACCCAGTACCCGCCCACCTGGCTGGCCGGCCGGCGTGACCCGCCCACCTTTCCAACCAACCTGCCGCCGGGATTTGCTGACACGGTGCAGCGCTGCTTGAATCCCAGTCCGGATGAGCGGCCGACCGTTGCGCAGCTGCAGGTTAAAACCAAACCCCGCTCGGCGCCGGCTCAACCACCACCGGCGATTGTGCAGCCGCAAGCGGTGATCCCACCGCTACAGCCGCCGCCCCTGCAGATTGCGGACCCACCCCCTATTCGCGCGGATGTTCGGACATTCTCGGAATACCAGGCAGAGCCGAAGCGCGGAGTGTTGGTGCCGGCGTTAGTGGCTGTGGTGGTGGTTGGACTCGCCATTTGGGGTGGAATGAAGCTGCTGAGCGGACCATCCGCATCGTCGCCGACGGCTGCCTCGGATCCGACTGCATCGACGACAGGAGGTGACACGCAAGCGGCGGCACCCGAGTCGCCGGCAGCCCGCGCCGACACTCCACCGGCATCTGAGACGAATGCAACAGGGCCCGCCGCGCCGGCGAGCGCGCCGCCGCCCGCCAGTGCCCCGACTCCCGCCAGCGCGCCGCAGCGCGCCGCCTCAACGCCACCTAATGCAGCGGCGCGGAACACCCCTCCGCCATCACGCCGACAATCATCGGCCGCGGCTGCTACCGGCTCATCAGGCAGCACGAACGCTGCGGTTCACGAGGAAATCCCCAGCGTCTCCGCCAGCTCACGCAGCACCATTCGCGGGCACGTGAGAGTCGCCGTTCGGGTCATTGTTGACAGCTCAGGCCGTGTCGTTCGTGACAACCTCGATAACCCGAGCTCGAGCAACTACTTCAACCGGGTTGCGAGCGAAGCTGCCCGCAAATGGCGCTTCGTGCCCGCCGATCAGGGTTCCCGCGAGTGGCTGTTGCATTTTGAATTCGGCCGCGACGGCACCACTGTGCGCCCTGTCCCGCGTTCCTGAAAAAGCGACGAGTGGCCTCGGGAATGTGCTGAGCGGAGCGCCGTAGTCCCGCGCGCTCGCGCAAACTATTCGCACATTCTCATGGAAGACTCGCGATGCTCTGGCGCGTGTTCAGTCTGCTCGTGTTGCTGCCGCTATCGGCGAGTGCCGCTTCAACAGCCATTACGGACTCAGGAGTCCTGAAGGGCGCCCATGTTGACGGACTCAACATTTACGAGGGCATTCCATACGCTGCCCCACCCATAGGCGAGCTTCGGTGGCGGGCACCAGACCCTGTGAAGCCTTGGACGGGTGTACGCGACGCAACCGGATTCGCGCCGGCGTGCATGCAGAAGGGCGTGTCGATGCCCGGCGAAACGCCACTCGCCGTCAGTGAGGATTGCCTGTATCTCAACATCTGGGCACCCGCCGGCAAACGGTTGCCGGTGATCGTGTGGATTCATGGTGGCGGCTACAGCAATGGATCCGCTTCGATGCCCCTCTACCACGGTGATCGGCTCGCTCACAAGGGCGTTATTGTAGTCACCATTGCCTATCGGCTCGGACCGTTTGGCTATCTGGTGCATCCCGAGTTGACGCGTGAGTCAGCCCATGGCGCCTCCGGAAACTACGGCCTGCTGGACCAACTCGCAGCGCTCCAATGGATCCAACGCAACATCGCCGCCTTTGGCGGCGACCCCAAACAGGTCACCATCGCCGGCCAGTCGGCGGGCTCGATGGCGGTCAGCATCCTGATGGCCTCACCGCTCGCGAAAGGGTTGTTTCAACGCGCCATCGGCGAAAGCGGCGGCTTGTTCGAGCCGTTCCAGATAGCGCCGATCTATCTGCCTGCAGGCGCGGAGCATCAGGGCGAACAGTATTTCGCCTCACTGCGCGCCGGGTCGCTCGCGGACATGCGCAAGCTTCCCGCCGACCAACTGCTCGAGGGCACCGCCGGCGAGATTACACACCCCATTCTCGATGGCTACGTGCTTCCCTCCTCACCTTACGAGACCTTCGCGGCCGGTCGGCAGAACGATGTGCCACTACTGGTCGGGTCAAATGCCGATGAGGCCCGTTCACTGACGCAAGTGGAAAGCGTAGAGGCTGCCAGCTTCTCCACAGATCTCGAGCACAGCTTCGGCCCACTGCCTGCGGCGATCATTGCCGCCTATCCGCACGCAACGGATGCTGAAGCCCGCCGGGCGCGACTCGATCTGGAACGCGATCTGCGCTTCGGCTGGGATATGTGGGCCTGGGCCAGGTTGCAGGCCAGAACCGGACACAGCGCGGTTTACTACTACTCGTTCACGCAACAACCGCCTGGTTGGGGCGCCAGCCACTTTACCGAGATGTGGTACGTGTTTGATCACCTGGGACAGGCGCCCTGGAAACCGAGTCAGTCGGACCGGCACCTCGCCCAGGTGATGTCGGACTACTGGGTTGATTTTGCCAAGTCCGGCAATCCCAATGGCAAGCATCTGCCGCTGTGGCGCCCGCTGGTCGGTGATGAGGGCCCGGTGCAATACCTCGGCGCAACCGTTACCTCGGGAACCCTGTCAGATCTCACACAGCTGAAGGTGTTTGACGAGGTCTATTCGACTCATTGACGCTGCCCGTCGCCGGTCGGCCGGTCGCAGTGGAACGAACTGCCGCTTCCGCAAGATACTCCGCATCAGTGCCCGCCTGCGCCCGGCGCTCGATCACTGTTGTTTTGACGTCAGGCTCTTTCGCACCGGAGCGCTGAGCGGCTGCAACTGCCAGGGCTCGCGAGATTCGCGTCGCCTCGTTGATCGCCTCGTTTGCATCGGAGTAGTCCCGACTTCCCGCGGGCGCGTGTACGCGGAAGACGTTGTACGTCGTCTGGTTGACCAACACCTCGGACGTCTCCGAGACGACACCCGCCACGGCTCCAACGGCGTTGCAGACTGCTGCATGCTCCGGAACGATGAGCTCTGCCCCGAGCCGGCGAGCGACTTCGGGATAGTAAGCGCCCACCGGGGCACCAATGGCGATGAGAGGTGTCCCCAGATTGATTCGGGCATCCACCAACTTTGAAAAGACACGTCCTGCAACGACACTATCGAGCAGCGCGCCCAGCGGTCCCCAACGGCCCTGCTTCGCCTCGATCCCGGGATCCTGAGCGAGGGCCGTTTCCAGGACAACGCGGGCCGCCGCGCGAACTACATGTTGGTAGGTCCGTTCACTGAGCCCCTCGGGTGTGTCCCGGTCCTTTCGCGCAGCGATGTTTCGTTCTTCGGTCGTCAGGACGATGGCGCCGAGGCGCGCCGCCTCAGCGTTCCAACTATTCTGTTTGCCGAGAACATGCATTGCGTCACTGGGTGTAAACGCCGCGATGGTTGCCAATCCACGACCAACCAGTCGGCGCAACGCATCTACTCCAGGACCCGTACGCGCAACGTCGCCGACGGGTTTTGGACGTTCGGCGAGCGCTTCCCATACTCGCTGCTCGATTCGGTCGAGCTGCGCTCCCGGGTCGCGGCCTGGATTGCGGTGTGCGAACTGGGGAGCAAACGGCATCGGACGCTCGGCCTCGGCCAGCCGACGCAGGTCGTCCAGCAAATCCGGGAACTGAGTGGCCAGCAGGCTCAGCGGAGTTGCCTTGCGAGGCCCGACTGCAAGGCGTTGTTCGCGATCGAAGTACACTTCGCTGTCGCCACCGAGGCCGCAGGTATGGACGTCCACGGCTTCCACCATTGTTCGCCAGCCCCCGACTACCGCGCCCTCATCGCTGACAACGGGGCGGCCACCAACGACAACTGCAACATCGGTGGTAGTGCCACCCATGTCTGATACCGCGAAGTCCTCGCGGCCGCTCAGAAATCCCGCGCCGACGATACTGGCGGCCGGGCCTGACAACACAGTCTCGACTGGGTATTCCAGCGCCACGTCCGCGCGCATCAGCGTGCCGTCGCCCTTCACGATCATCAGCGGTGATGTGATGGATTCAGCCTCGAGCACGCGCCCTAATGCCTCGATCAGATGTCGAATGTGAGGTGTCAGGCGGGCATTGAGCGCCGCCGTCAGTGCACGTTGAGGCGCATCCAGCTTGGAACTGAGCTCGTGACTGCACGTCACGGGCCGCGTCGAGCGAGCTCGGATCAGATCGCGTACCCGGCGCTCATGGGCTGGATTGCGGACCGAAAACAAACCCGCCACCGCGAATGCTTCAACTGTGGACCCGAGCTCCGCGACAGCGGACTCCACGGCCGACTCATCGATCGGCTCCAACTCCTCGCCCATCGCGTCGTGACCACCGCCGAGGCGCACGATGGCGCACCCTTCCATGTTCTTCAAACCGGACCGCTCGACCATGTTGTCATCGAAGCCCAGGAGCATCGTACAAATGGGGCTGAAGCGGTTCTCGACGACGGCATTGGTCGCAAGTGTCGTGGATACCGATACCAGCGAGATGTCGTCACGCCCCGCCCCGTCTGGCAAGCCGGACAGCACAGCACGGATCGCGTTTCCGAGTCCGACGGACAGATCCCAGTGGGTGGTGAGCGCTTTGGCACTCGTGACCACGCGCCCCTGGTGGTCCAGTGCTACTGCATCCGTATAGGTGCCGCCGGTGTCCAGGCCGATTCGAATGTCACTCTGCATCATTTGTCGAACTCTATTGTAGTGCCGCACCGGAAGCCACTGCTGCACGCCGGTCATCCAGAAGGTGTGTCAGTGCGCCGCTCAACTGCCGGAAGCGGAATCTGAAACCAGCCTCTATTGCACGTCGGGGGACCACGTGTTGACCGTCTACGAGCAACGTTGCCATCTCTCCCAACATCGTCCGCAGGACGAAAGCAGGCACTCTCAGCCAAACAGGCCGATGCAGCGCGGCCCCGAGCGCCCGTTGAAACTGGATATGGGTGGCTGCCATGGGTGCGACTGCATTCACAGGACCGCAAACCGCAGGCGTGTCCAGCACAAACTCAAACAGGCGGATCAGGTCGCGGATGTGAATCCAGGACACCCACTGGGTTCCGCGACCGAGTATCGCGCCTGCCCAGAGCCGGACCGGCATGAGAAGTTGCGGCAGCGCGCCGCCGTCGCGACCTAGTACAAATCCAATGCGCAATCTGACCACCCGGCCAACCCAACCCTCAGCACCCATCGCCGCCGCCTCCCACTCACGGCAGAGTTGCGACTGGAAATCAGCCCCGGGCGTGCTGTTCTCATCCAGCCATTCATGCGCGCGGGCGCCGTAAAATCCGATCGCACTCGCGCTGATCAGCACGCGTGGCGGTCGTGTCATTCGGCTCATGAATGCAACGAGAGCGCGAGTCATCTCTACCCGACTGCCAATCAATTTCGCCCGCCGCGCGCGCGTCCAGGGAAGTCCCATGATCGGCGCACCGGCGAGATTGACGACCGCATCGATCCTCGTGTCGTCATCCAGCTCTTTGAGACTCGTAACGATTCGCACATGCGGGCCGAATCGATCCAACGCATTGCCGGCATCGCGCGTGAGCACGATGACCTGATCGCCGCGTGAAATGAGACGACGCACCAGGTGTCGACCAATGAAACCGGTGGCTCCGCTCACCAGCATTACACGGGGTGCCTCCTTCAAACGCACCAGGATCGGGTTGCGAGACCACTCCGGCGGCCTCCGCAGTCTTACGGCTGCTGCTGCGTTCCGCAGCGACCAGGCAAAGACGCCGGCGCCGAAGACTGTGAATACCCATGAGATGGGGCCGTAGTAAACGGGAATCACGGCCGACGGCATCGGCCACCAACGGGTGAGCACGGGCCCCAGCATGGCCAACACCGCGCCGAAGTTCAGAGCCAGCAGAGTGTGCAGTACCCGCTCGAATGGCGGCAACTGACGGGTTTTGTCTTCTATGACAAAGTCCAGCAGGGTCACTGCCACTTCAATCAACATCACACCGGCAATCAGCGCAACCCAGATGCCCTGCCAGCGAAACCAGGCCAGTCCC